>Ga0209291_1000944_pt1 | contig 27102 bp, 12 predicted proteins | sample GOMGulsemesocosm_FD_184633 | JGI IMG/M metagenome (GOLD analysis project Ga0209291, IMG submission 184633) | Methane-oxidizing microbial communities from mesocosms in the Gulf of Mexico - GOM9B Gulf of Mexico (SPAdes) (version 2) | ecosystem: Environmental > Aquatic > Marine > Cold seeps...
GGTTAAAAGAAAGGTCGCCACTATGGCATGCAGCCTTTTGAATTTAATTCTGTATGTCATATTAATGTTTAGCCTTGTTATTTTTCTTTTTGTTCACTTTATTCTTCTTTTGACTCATTAATGATTTAAAAATAGGGTCGATTAATTGAGTTTCCCAGCTTTTCATTTCGTCACTATGCTGTTCAAACGTTTCTTTATTGGATTTAACGATATTATTTTTTTCGCTTAAATCAGTTGCTAAGTTAAATAAATATTTACCTTTTTTCTTCGAATTAATCGCTTTTGAATCACCACGACGAGTGGCTAAAGTGCCTTGGCCAAAATTACGCCAAAACAAAACTTCGTGAGGTAAACCTTGGTCTTTACCGGTAATAAATGGCATCAAATTTACACCATCAAGCGGACGTTCTTTGGCTATAGGAGCATGGGTTATGCCGGCAAAAGTTGCTAATATATCTAAAGAACTAACGGGGTTTTGATAATCTACTCCTGCAGGTATCTTACCCGGCCAACGCACAGCAAATGGCACATGAATGCCGCCTTCAAAGTAAGTTCCTTTATTACCGCGAAGTGGTGCATTATTGGAAGCATTTTTAGGGGAACCACCATTGTCAGACAAGAAAAACACCATGGTATTTTCATCAATGCCGAGTTCTTTTAGTTTTGCTAATAACTGACCAACACCGTCATCCACTGCTGTTACCATCGCTGCATAAGTTCGGCGCTTTTCATCTTTTATATGTGTATTACGGTCTAAATATTCTTGTGATGCCTGTAACGGGGTGTGAGGTGCGTTATAGGATAAATATAAGAAAAAAGGATTGTCCTTTTCTCGCTCAATGAATTTAACGGCTGCATTGGATAATTCGTCGGTTAAATACTCGTCTGTTTCAACCCGTTGGTTATTTTCGAGTAATTTAGTGTTATACCAACCAGCGCCCTTACTGGCTTTTTTTGCTTCCGTTATATTTTGATAAATGAGATCTTCAGGAAAATAGTCATGGCCGCCAGAGAGAAAACCATAAAAATGATCAAAGGCACGTTTATTTGGGTGAAATCTTTCATGAGTTCCCATATGCCATTTACCGATAATACTTGAGGTATAACCAACCGGTTTCAATACCTCTGAGATCATTTGTTCTTCAAGTGGTAAACCCGCAGTAGGATCTTTAGGATCAATGATTGGGTTATAGCCAAATCCAAAACGGCCTTGATAACGACCCGTTAATAGCCCTGCTCTGCTTGGACCACAAACAGCATAAGTAACATACCCATTGGTAAACTTTGTACCTTCATTAGCAATACGGTCAATATTAGGAGTAATAATGTCATCGCTGCCATTAAAACCAACGTCTGCATAACCCTGATCATCGGTTAAAATAATAATAAAGTTAGGTTTGTCACCTGCATAACTTATCGTTGAACAACCTAGTAAGGTGGTTAAAATAACGTTCTTAAATAGCTTAATCGCTACTTTTTTCATCATAATTCTCTACTGCTTTTTATCAATGGGTAATGTAATTAACACTGTCGGTTTTATTTGTTCTTTTTTGCTTTTTTCTTTGCTTTTTTCTTAGCCTTCTTATTACCTGTATCATTTGATTTCGCCGACGATTTTAGACGAACAGCATCAGCACCAAAAAGGCTCCACTGAGCTATGTACTTTTCAACTGTTGGTGCTTCATTTTTAGGTAACATTGCGGCTAATTCTGCCAATTTAGTTTTGTAATCAGGATGTTTTGCTAAATTTTGCCATTCATTGGCATCTTTTTGATGGTTGTAGAGTTCTTGGTCGCCATTAAAATATTGGATCAAGCGCCAATTTTCGGTTCTCACTGCATAATTTCCACGCCCCCAACTAGCAATAGCGGGTGCTAATACCGGTGTTGATTGATCTAATAACTGCGGTACTAAACTATGGCCATCTACGTATTCTGGTGGTGTTAACCCGGCCATTTCAGCCAAAGTTCGGTAAACATTAATCAAGGTTACCCCTTGAGTCACTTTACGGCCTTTGCTGGCTTGTTTTTCTCTTCTATCATGAATGATAAAAGGTACTCGATTAGCTTCTTCCCATAAGGTGAATTTTTTAAATGATTTCTTCTCACCTAAATGAAAACCGTGATCAGACCATAAAATGACAATGGTATTGTCAGCTTGGGCACTTTTTTCAACGGCGGCTAATATTCTACCGACGTTATGATCGACCCAAGAAATACAAGATAAATAAGCACGTCTAACATCTTGCCATTGGTTATTAGCAGTAAATTTTTTATCTTCTCCTGCCCGGCGCATGCGATTGCCTTCTTTGCCAATATCATTCAAATCATTGGCAAGTAATGGCGGCGGGTTAAGATCCTCGGGCAAAGCATCGTAAAATTCGACTGGACAATCAAAGGGTAAATGCGGTTTAACTAAACCAATGGCGGCAAAATATGGTTTATTCCCTTTGGCTTGTTTGTTAATAACATCAATGCCGTAGCTTGCCACTTGGTGATCAAATAATTCTGGGTAGGGGTTGGTTGTTGGTCGAAATGAAGATTTGCTATTGGTACTAAAACCTTTTCCTTTAGCAAATTGCTTTTTATGATTTTCGACTTGAAGATAATCAGACCATTCAACATTACCATACTCTTTACCATGGTGAATTTTACCTGCGCCATAAGTTGCATAACCATTTTCTTGTAAAAATTGCGGTAAGCTGGTGTATTGCTGTTTAAGTTGTTTATGAATGTCATGATCATAAAATGGATATAAGCCTGAGTTATACGGTTCAACACCATAAAGTAAGGCATTACGGCTTGGTCCACACCCTGGCGCAACACTGTGGGCATTCATAAAAGCCACACCTTGATTGGCTAATTTATCCATATTGGGGGTGATCGTTTGAGAGTGACCATCCATATAACCAACCCAATCATTCATGTCATCAATAGCGATAAAGACAATATTGGGTTTTGCAGCTTCACCCTTAATATTTGATTCTGCAAACAAACTTGATGAAAAGACTACAGCAATGAATGCCATGATGAGTTTTGTTTTTAAAAATATCGCGTTTTTCACTTATATTCTCTCATTTAGTTCTTTGGATAATGCTCATTAGCTATTGTTTTTGAAATTTTAACTAAGAAAGTACAACCATCTTCAAATTATTATGACAAACTCCAAGCAAAAAGGAAAACGATTACCCTTCTCTTTACGAATCTTTACATCAATAATTAATGAGGTATAAATTTAATGAGCTTGTTGTTCTATTATCCATATAATAAATAGGCATGTTCATAGATAAATTAAATACTTACGCATTTAAAACAAAAAACGGTATTAAAGCATTGCCGCCTTAATACCGTTTGTTTTTAGCTTAAACTCACGACTAGAACTTATAACGTAAACCTAAGTTATAACGAGTACCTGTATATTGAATACGGCCTAAACGCTCTTCTATGTCGAGATATTCATGTAGGTTTTCATTGGTTAAGTTCACTGCTGCCAAAGATACCTTGAGATTATCATTTATTTTATACGAAAAACTCGCGTCTAATTGACCGTAAGCTTTTACATGAGCAGGGATACCTTCGCCATTTTTATAACGTGAACCATTTCTTTTTAACAAGAAGTCATCACGCCAGTTGTATGCAATTCGCCCTTGAAAGCCAGCTTTTTCATAAAAGGCAATGATGTTATATGAAGTATCTGAAAAACCTTCTAAACCAATACCAGGAGAGGTAATCCCCTCAAGTTCAACTAAAACGGCATCTTCAGTATTCGTATCATTGGTACTATCTAACAAAGTTAAGTTGGCTTGGATACCAAAACCATTTAAAAAGCCTGGTAGGTAGTCAAAATAATGTAAAGCGGCAAATTCAACCCCTTTAATCATACCACCGGTACGGTTTTCTTTTTGAGTAAGCTCTTCAGATAAATTTGTACCATCGGCCAAAGTAATTGTGGTGTCTTGCAATGCGCCATTGACATAAATATCAGGGGTATTATCTACGGTTACCCTTTTCGAAATGAAAGAACTAATATCCTTAGTAAAGAAATTCACTGCATAAGCACTGCCGTTTTCTTGATAATACTCTAGTGAGAAATCAAACTGAGTAGCTTCATATGGCGTTAAAGATGGATTACCGCCTGAAGCCTTAAAGTTGTCAGGTTTAGATCCTGCATATTTTCTATCTACGCCAATATCGGTAATTGCCGGTAAAGAGATAACTTTAGAACCAGCAAAGCGAGCTACGATATTTTCATTAATATCTATTTTAAAATTAGCACTAGGTAATAAATTATCATACGAATTCTCACGCATAATTCTTTCAGTAGGGCCGTAAGTTACATTGAGTTCTTCATTTTCAGTCTCTTCATTGGTGAATACCTCGATTGCTAATCTGTTTTTACCATGGCCACGAGAGATAGTATCAGTTTCAACATAACGAAGACCTAAGTTACCGCTCCAGCTATATTCACCAATTTCACCGGCTAAATTTGCTTGCACAAAGATTGATTTGCGCTCTTCTTCTGTAGCCGTTGAACGTGTTTCGTCAAGTAATTGATTTGGCCATGTCGGCTCTTGTCTTATCTCGGCTATTGCTGCGTGATAAGCGTCTAAATCTTTCAAAACCATAAATTGGCGTGGGAAGGTGCCACTTTCTTCAGATAAAAAATCTGTAGTAGTATTTACGCCAAAGATCTCATCTGGTAAATCTATAAGCGAGCTACAAGTACTAGGTCCCCATTGTGATTTATCAGTAGTGCCTTTTTTATCGCGACAGGCGGTGCCTTGCACGATGCGATAATCATCTGATATTTTTTCACGATCGAAATAACTGATACCAGTATCAATAGAAACTAATGCCCCCATATCGATGTCATAACTTACATCAAATTGAACTTCAGTGATCTCATCACTTAACTCTTGATGAATAACATTATTAAAATGTGCTCTAGCATTAGCCGGATTAGTAAAGTCGATAGGAGTGGTATAATTGATAATGTTATTATCTCTCATATCAAAAACAGCAGGATTAGTGACTGATTCATTACCTATATCTGCTGAGTTGGTATAATGAGGGACTAAATCGTCCTGACCAATATTGGCATCTGCAGTAGAATGTGAAACGTCAAAATTAAACGACAAATCATCTACATAAGCGGTTAAATTATAACCAATAGCTTTAGTTTGAGTATCACTACCTCTAATACCAAATTGACCATCAAGAGGAGATGTGACACCTTTTTTGATTTTGCCACCGTTCTTTTCTCCAGCAATTGCAGTACCTGCGTCTGATGCAATTACATTTTGCCAGCCAGCAACTTGCAATGGCACTTGCATACCTTGCTTAGTTTCTTGACGGCTAAAGTCACTGTATAAATAATCAATTCTGTGGATGATATCGTCTGTTTGAGCAAATTCTAAGGTTAAATTTGCGCCGGTGCGTTCACGTTCTTCTTCAGCTAAGGTGAATTGATAACGTCCAGGAAACCAAAGATCAGGAACATTAGCAGGGTCAAGGTCGTTCCCTCGCTCATCCTTTATAAAACCATCGATTTTGCTTGCTTTCACCGTCTCCCATTTCTTAGTCTCAACTAAATCAATGCGGTTGGTGCTTTTTTGTTGGCTAAAACCTAATAACACACCAAACCTATCATCTAAAAAGGTATTGCTGATTACGCCTGAAAATTTAGGACTATTATCACCTGATAAATCGTTATATTGATTTTTAAGTGAACCTACGGCTTGGAAGCCAGGCTTGTCTAATGGGCGGGCTGTTTTAATGTTAACATAAGCACCAATGCTACCTTCTGGCGTTTGACCCATTGGGGTTTTAGCAACTTCGGCACCAGCGATCAATCCTGCCGGGAGTAATTGAAAATCAAGAGAACGAGTTGCATCAGTAGTCGCTAACGTTCTTTCGTTTAATTGCACTACATTATATTTCGGACCAAAGCCTCGAATGGTTAATTTAGAACCCTCACCATTTTCTCGTGAGATTGCAACACCCGTTATTCTTTGCAAAGACTCTGCAACGTTTTGATCAGGAAATTTACCCAAATCTTCCGCGGCAATACCATCAACGACATTTGCTGCCATTCTTTTAACGGCTAATGCTTCGGTTAAACTACTTCGAATGCCAGTGACTTGAATCACTTCAACTTCACTTTCTTTGTTCTCGGCTGACTCTTCTGCCGCATAGGCATGAGTAACATTCATTGAACCTATGATTGCTAATACTGCAACAGCTACCTTACTCTTCTTAATACAATTCATTTTATCCCCCTACAGAATTTTGAATTTTATAATTTATATTTTATCCATTGCCTCGGATTTAACGAGTAAATTTCATCCAACCCATCAATAATGTAAACGTTACCACCAAGATTGCATTGACGCAACTTAATTATATGATTAATACTACTTAAGTGTATGTAGTATTTAGATAAGTAACTGTATTTTAGTGATATTATAGGGCTGGGTTACAACTGAAATAAAAGTAAAGTTTGAACAAGGAGACAAAAAACTAAGATGGTAGCGTTACCATTTCCATTTCCTTATTTTGTTAATATTTTTGAGTTGTTCACATTTACGACCCTGTACATATATATTTGGGGGTAATTTGAAATAGCGATACATGTAACCGATATGTGTTGAAAGTGTGATAGTTTTACTAAGTGGTAATGTTTATATACGTATAAACACTTGCAATGTCGGTGGTATTTCCTTCTACAGGAAATATTAATTATGAGAGCTTACGTTAATAAGACAAATCGTATTATTAACGCAAGTTAACTAGCTAGAAAACCCCGTGTTTATTCAAGGGTAATTCATAATGATGTTATCGGTTGCCTGATAGATTACATTGACTAAATTATCCTGAAAGTAAATTAATAACAAGGGCTCAGTCGAGTTGATAATCATTACATTATTTAGGCTGCGTTATTCTATATTCAGCACCATAACTCTTGAGTTGTATTTTCTTATATTTAGCACCTTCCATATAAAGGTGTTGAGGTGTTGATACATCCCAATCTCCCAATGCTTTTAACATTGTAACTACTCGTTCGGGGTGCTTAGCGGCAAGATCGTTTAGCTCGGCAACATCTTCGATAACGTTATAAAGAAGTGGCAAACGGTCAGGTAGACGAATCAACTTCCAATCACCATCACGAATACTGGCACTGACGGTAAAACGCCATTTCATTTCTTGGTTTGGATCTCCAGTTTTTTCACCTGTGATGTAAGGTAAGATATTGTGACCATCGAGTTTATCTTGCTTGGTTATTTTACCGCCCGCTAAGTCAACAAAAGTAGGCGTTAAGTCCAAACTCGTCACTGGGTTTGCATAACTTGAACCGGCTTTAATCTGCTTAGGCCATGACATAATGAAAGGCACGTGAATTCCTCCCTCTAGCAAAATACCTTTTGAACCACGAAAAGGTGCATTAACGGTTCGAGAGTTTTTACCTGTGCCAGGACCGCCATTATCACTTAAAAATACCACGACGGTATTTTCGTATACCCCTTCAGACTTCAAAGATTGAATGATTTTTCCGACATTAACATCTAAACGATGGATCATAGCCGCGTAGATGCGTCGATCTTTTCTTTTAATATGTTTGTATAAATCAATATCTTGTTGCGGAGCTTGCAAAGGTGCGTGTGGAGCATTGAAGGAACTGTATAAGAAAAACGGGTTGTCTTTATTGCGACGAATAAAATCAACACTTTCATTACCTGTATCATCGGTGATATATGTAATGGCTTCAGGAGTTTTATAATTACTGACTAATGGCTGTAAATACTTTTCCTTACTACTTAGGTCGACTCTAAAGTAGTCGTGACCACCATATGGGTACGTCCATACCTCTTTAAAACCACGTTGTTGTGCTTGAAAATGGACTTCATCGCCCAAATGCCACTTACCGATCATACCATTAACATAACCTTGTTTAGTTAAATGGTCAGCAATGGTTTTTTCTGTGATCGGTAATCCAAAATATTCACGGTTATACTGAGGACCGGGATTAACATTATTGTTATCAAAACCAAAGTTAACTTGATTTCGACCTGTCATTAACCCTGCGCGCGATGGTCCACAAACTGGTGCAGAAACATACCCCTGCTCAAATATAACGCCACTTTTTGCTAAAGCATCAATATGCGGTGTTTTAATTTCCGTACTGCCGGTATAGCCAAGATCACCATAACCCAAATCATCGGCAATAATGATGACAAAATTGGGTTTATCTGTAGTGGTTTTTACTGCATCACTTGCCTGAGTAAGTGATGCATATAACCCTGTTGTGGCTACCAATGAAGATATGAGTGTTAATTTACATGTTTTAAAAAATTTCATAACTCAGCCTATTAATATTTACCTTTAACAATTTCATTTAAGCGTGCTTTAAATTGCTTAACTAAAGCCGGGTTTTGTTTGGCGATGTTATTATGTTCACCAACATCCGTTGATAAGTCATAAAGTTGGTCAAATTTCTGATAACCACCACGGATTTTTTTGCCATCAATAAAATTAGGGATCTGGCTACTTTTAGGGATGAATTTATAGTTATTATGGCGAAGCGCCTTATTGCCTAATGATTCTTCAATTAAATCCACTCGCCCTTGATCTGATTTACCCAACCAAACTGATAATTGGTCGAGACTATCAGGTGCTTCACCTGCAGCGATGTCAACACCAACGAGTTTGGCTAAAGAAGCATAGATATCCATTTGCGAGACTAATGCATCATTCACTTGTGGCTTAATCGTACCCGGCCAATAAGCAATAGTTGGTACACGAGTACCCGCTTCTAAACGACTGTACTTACCACCACTATATGGACCTGCAGGTTTATGATCCCCTAGTAATTCAATAGCGCTATCATAATAACCATCAAATAATACCGGACCATTATCACTGGTGAAAATGATCAAAGTGTTGTCGGCTAGACCTAACTTTTCAATTTCTTTGATAACACGTCCGGTCATCCAATCCATTTGCGCGATAGCTTCTCCACGAACCCCCATGGTGCTCTTATCTTTAAATCTGTCGTGCGGTAATCTAGGCACATGAATATCGTGGTAAGATTTAAATAAGAAAAATGGTTTATCTTTACTGGCACGCATAAATTCAATCGCTTTGTCAGTAAATACTGTAGCGAAGTCTTCATCTACCCAATGTGCTGATTTACCACCAGACATATGACCAATACGGCTAACGCCATTAACTATGGTTTCATTATGCTGTTTGTCCGCTACAAAGCGTAATAACTCAGGGTTTTCATAACCTGTAGGCATGTCCCCCACTTTTCCTTTATAACTTACGGTAATTGGGTCATTTTTATCTAAGTTAACAATATTATGATTTTCTACATAAACCGTCGGTACACGGTCACCCGTAGCAGGTAGTAAAAAGCTGTAATCAAAACCAATTTCTAACGGGCCTGGTTTTATATCAGCATTCCAATCAACGTTGCCATTACCTAAACCAAGATGCCATTTACCCACTACCCCTGTGGTATATCCGGCTTTCTTAAACATTGAAGCTAACGTAGCTTTACCCGGTTGAATTAACGCCGGTGCATCACCTTTTAGAATTTTCGCTTTGTTTCTAAAGCCATGTTCACCGGTTAACAATGAATAACGCGAAGGCGTACAGGTTGCTGCTGATGAATGTCCATCGGTAAAACGAATACCGTTATTAGCAATACGGTCTATTTCTGGAGTCTTAACACCTGTTGCGCCATAACTGCTTAAGTCACCGTAGCCAAGATCATCGATATAAAAAATAACTACGTTGGGAGTCGTTGAACGATTCACCTGAGCATTTTGAGTTTCTTTCACATCTTGAGAAGATTGTCCACAAGCTGAAAGCGTTGAAATTAGTGTCAGCGATGTTAATAAGTGTTTTGTTTTAATCATTTGTTTGTACCTTTTGTTTTATTCTTTTTCTTACTTTTATTTTTACCTTGGCCATTTGGTCTATTCTTTTTCCAACTGCCAAGGTATGGAAATGCGGGACCTTTCAACTCTGACTGCCATAGTTGATAAGCTTTTTCTAATTCGTCTTTGTTGCTCAATTGCTTTTCTGAAATGTCTTTGTTTTCAGCCAAATCATCATCTAGGTCAAATAGCATTGACTTTTTCTTCACTTGTAGCAACTTTTCAGATCCACGACGAATTGCATGACTGTTGGCTTTTAAGTGACGCCAAAATAAAATATCGTGTGGACTACCACTTTTTTTATTGGTGATGTAAGGCATTAAATCAACGCCATCAAGTGGCTTGTTTTTACTGGTATCAACTTTCGCTTGTTCTACGATTGTTGCAAGAATATCTAATGAACTGACAGCTTGGTGATAATCTACGCCCGCCGGTATTTGATTAGGCCAACGTGCAGCGAATGGTACCCTAACACCACCTTCAAAAAGGTCATTTTTATTCCCTCTTAAACCTCCGTTATCAGAAGCATTATTTCTAGCGCCTCCATTATCAGATAAGAAAACCACCAATGTATTTTCATCTATACCTTGCTCTTTTAAGGTCGCTAAAATAGCACCTACACCATCATCGACAGCAGAAACCATAGCGGCATAAGTGCGACGTTTTTTATCTTTAATATGTTGATATCTAGCTAAATATTTTTCGCTAGCTTGTAATGGTGTATGAGGGGCATTATATGCAAGGTATAAAAAGAATGGTTTGTCACTTTCGCGCTTGATAAATTCAACCGCTTCATTGGACAATTCATCCGTTAAGTATTCGTCAGTATCAACCCTTTGTTCGTTACGTAATAATCGTGTCCGATACCAGTCATATTTATATTTGACATCGTCAAGGTCATTTAAAGTTAAATCTTCTGGAAAATACTGATGACCACCTGATAGAAAACCATAGAAATAATCAAAACCTCGCTTATTAGGCCAAAGGTCTGGATGTGTACCCATATGCCATTTACCGATAATTGCGCTAGTATAACCGGCAGGCTTTAATACTTCGGCAATATTCTTTTCCGTAGTAGGTATGCCATTTTCAGGGATGGTTGGATCCATGGTTGGATTTGAAGTAAAACCAAACCTATCCTGATAACGACCCGTTAATAGCCCTGCTCTACTCGGCCCACAAACCGGATATGAAACATAGCCATTAGTAAAGCGCGTACCTTCACTAGCAATACGATCAATATGCGGTGTTTTGATATCAGTACTGCCATTAAAACCAACATCAGCATAACCTTGATCATCAGTTAAAATAACAATCAAATTTGGTTTTTGTTGACTCTGAGTATCTGATGAAGTCGCTTCTGCCGTATTAGTGTTTAAGCAAAACAATATTACTGAAGCAAAAATGGTTTTGAGTTGCATCTTCATTATATTCCGATTTAAGTTCACTTATTATTTGTATAGTACTGACAAAAACCCTTCAAAACAATGAATTTATGTAAACGTTTACACTAACAAGTATGACGACTGAGCAACAACGGATAATATATATATTTAACAATTATTTAAATAGCGAAACTAGATTGAAATGTAACTATTGCAAAACAACCAACAACAGCAAGAGAAGTAAGAACGATTCCATTTGACTTGGGTATCAAAGTTATTTAGGTTGAAAAAGAAAAAATTATAACGATGTTTTTATTTATACTTGTTAAGAAAATCAACGGCGAAACAATTAAATACCCCATCCTCCAGTGAAACTAAAATTGAAGTTCAGACTAATCCCACGTTATATCGTTAATGGCTTCTCTTTAACTTTACATCCATTAATTTTCGAAGCTCAAGCAATGTTTCCTCGTTTATTGATTTGATTATGTTATGACGCTCCAATGGATCTACTTCGGTGTGATATAGCTCTTCAGCTATTATTTTCTCGCTTTTGGTATTTATCCAGCGAGTATAACGATATTCTTCCGATCTAATGGTATACGCCATATGCTTAATTGGTTTGTTACTTGGCCAAGGTCGAGCGGTTTGCGATAAGGCAGCTACTCTATGTTTATAATTAGCTTCAGTGAATAGCTTTGTAAAACTCCGACCATCTAAATTATCTGCAGCAGGTAAGCTGGCAAGTTCAACAAGCGTTGGATAAATATCTATATATTCAGTAATGCTGTTAGATACAAACGGCTCTTGCCCTGGAATACGAAAGATCAAAGGTACACGAGTATCTAGCTCCCTAACGGTTGCTTTAGTCCAGTGGCCATTTTCACCTAAATGATATCCATGATCTGACCAAAAAACGATGATGGTATTATCGTAAAGATCATTGTCCTTTAGTGATTTGATCAATCTACCGACATTATCATCAAGATAACTGGTCGCGGCATAGTAGCCATGTCGAAGCCTTTGGGCGGTCGTTTTGGAGACCGGACCTTTATCGGGTACATCAGTAAAACCACGAATTTCTTTAAAATTGAACCAATTAAACTCAGCAACCTTGTCAGTTTTATCGGTTAAACCAAGGGCATTCATTTGCGCTCGTTGATATAAATCCCAGTATTTTTTAGGCGCAGTATAAGGTGAATGTGGTTTCATAAAGCCAACACCAAGAAAGAAGGGTTTATTTTTAGTTTTTAAACGTTTAATGGTTTTAATAGCCTCAGCGGTAATTTGGTCATCCACATATAAGTCCCCTTCATACTCTGCTGACTCTGTCGCTAGACCTTTTTTATTGTCAGCTTTAATGCTCGATGTTAAAACATAATCAGTAAAGTGTGACTCTTGAGCTAAACGCGCCGGTACCGACCAAGACTTGTCGTCTGTTATATTGGCATAATTATGATAAACCTTGCCGATAGACTCAGTATGGTAACCGTTATTTTTAAAATGCTGAGGAAGAGTGACCACATCAGGAGCTGTGTTTCTAAAGTGAGTATTAAGCCTGAACACATTTATCGAGTTTGGGTACATACCGGTTAACATCGAAGCACGAGAAGCATTGCAACTAGCGAACTGAACATATGCTTTAGTAAAAACAACACCTTGTGCAGCTAAAGCATCAATATTGGGAGTAACAGCTAGTTTATCGCCATAAGTCCCAATATTCATTCTTAAATCATCCGCGCCAATAAAAAGCACATTAAACTTTTTATTGGCCTGCGTTTCATGTACCTGCATTTCACTTGCATGGGTCGTATTTAGCGAAAGTAGCAACAACAAAAACACAGAAAATAATTTCATACAGCTTTAGTCATCCTGAATCGTAACATTGCCACCTGAAGTCCAATCCTTCAGTTGTGCTTGCCAAACGGTAACATCCCAATTTAAGCTTTTTCCGTAACTTATCGCTCTACGAATGTGCTTAACCGCTTTAGAAAGTTGTCTATTTTCCATTTTAGCGTGTGCCATGGCTTGTAGATATTGATATTGTGGGTCTTCTTTTTGCTCTTTCTCAATTGCAGCTAAATTAGAAACACCGCCTGCGATATCTTTTAATTGCTCATCATTGGTCAGTATTTTAATTTCAGCAACCTTTTGTTTAGCGGTGATATGTCCTTGTGTTGCAGCCTCTTCAAACCAAAACATCGCTTTTTTCTCATCTTCGATAATCCAAGGGCTATGCTTTAAAAGAGTACCTAATCTATATTGTGCTTGATTGACGCCACTCTTGGCTGCTTGACTGATCCAATGAATAGCTTGTTTTGGATCACTTTGCTGTTGATAAAGTTTAAGGCCATATTGATACTCCGCTAAAGGAAAACCTTTTTCGGCAGCTTGTTTTAGCGCTGCCATTGCTTGTGCTTTATTGCTAGCAAGCCATGGGAATGTTTGTAACAACATTGCATATTTGTAGTGATCAACTGGGTCGTCACTTTCTTGAAGTGCTGTTCGTTGTTTTCGAACAGTTTTATATAAATATGCATAACGATTCTTCATACGATACATGTTAAAACTAGCAATGCCTCGATACGATATACCGGCAAAATGAGCTTGTTCTGCCAATAACGTAGGGTTTTCAATATTAGAACGCCTTAAATCATATAACGCATGATTAGCTTCTTCGTTTCCAGAAGATTGCTTGGCAATAACATTACGAATACTGCCATCAGGGGCAATATCATATTCAGCAACCAGGTAATATGATTGTGCAACGTCTACATCCAAGATCCCTGCATTTACATCACTACCGCCGAACCCACCACCAGAGTCATCAGAACTAGTTGAAGGTGAACCATTAATATTAACCCCAAACATATCTATACCAACGCTTTCACTTTCCTTTAATAATTCAGCAGGGTCTAACTCATCATCATCACCAAAACGTACTTTTGAATTTAAGGCTAAAACGTTAATATCAGGAAGATAATCAAGATATAAGGCATTCTTTTTTAATTTACCTTTTACAATACTAACTTGTTTACTCAGTTTGGCTTTATCCGTTTCGTTAGCATGTTTGAACAAGTTTTCGACAACGACTTTAGCATCGCCATAATTGTAATTAGCTGCAAGTGAAAACCAAACAAGTGCTTTTACGGGGTCTTTCTCAATACCAAAACCCTTATAATTCATAACGCCTAATTGGTAAAAAGCTTTACCTTCATTGACTGCAGCAGCCTTTAAATATGCATTAATAGCTAATTCATATTGTTGTTTTTCATAATAACTATCTGCTTGTTCTATATGACTCGCCAAAGTTGAAAAACTGAATGAAATAAGCAAAGCCTTAATAAAAAAATGATTCAAAAAACTTATTTTCAAAAATTTCATAAACTAATCCATTGTAATAAACATTCAAAATAGTACTTACAAAAAGCAAGTACATCTCAAACGCCTAACTGCTATTTAATATTTTCTGCTTTTAAAACAAAACTAAAATGATGAGGAATATCCGCTCGAATATGGTACTTCTTCATGGTTTCTCCTCCCCAACTATTATCTCCACCAACACCATGAATAGCAGAGTCTAAGTTGACATTGATATAACCCCTATCGGGTAAGTCATAATAATGTTTACGCCTTAACTGGTCGGTATTTAAGTTCTTCATCTTTACTGTATTGAAAGAATATAAATCAGACTCATTGTATGACCATGCTCTAAAGTTAAAGGGCTGCATACCTAAAACACTTAGTTTAACTTTATTATTAGCAAAGCTAGCTTGTCTAACATCTCCGCGATTAGTACTATCCGTGGCTGAAACATAAGGTACTTGAAATCCTTCAAGCGTTTTTTGATAACTGCCTATTTTAGCGGCTGTTTTTCTATCAGGATAATTTTCAAAGGGGCCACGTCCATACCAATCAATTTGTGAAAGTGATTTATCTAAAACCACCTTCATACCAAACTTAGGCATAAACTTATGTTGGATACGCTGTGGATCTGGCGTGTAGTCTGCGGTGACTTGAATGCTTCCTTCACCGTTTACTCGGTAAATAACTTCGTACAACGCATGATTCGCTATTAAACGTGCGATTACTTTCACTTCAACCAAATTGTCATCGATCTGGTTCACTTTTACAGAGCTCACCTGACGAAAAGCGGCTGCATTTAACCAAGGAGCCATGCGTTCAACAAACTTATTTCGGGCTTGATTATTGTTTACTGGCTTCCAAAAATAAGGGGCAAGGGGCTCAACTAACAATTCTTGTCCTGAAACTTGATATTGGGTTAACTCCCCTGTCACACTATCGATGCTTAATTTCGCATCATTGGTCATTATCGCTATAGCATCATGTGTTTCAGTTACCTTAATCTTGTTACCAGCAGCAGTTACAGACATTGGATATTGATATGGTGCTAATTCAAATTGTTCAAAAGCAATTTCAAAGCCTTTATCGGACCAAATAGCATCCTTTTTAGTATGTGCAGACAACTCTAACAATAGCGATTTGGAACCGCTTTTATTGATAAGAGAAAATGGTACTTTAATCAAAGCCGACTCACCCGGGGCGCCAGAAATAGATAGATCCCCTGTTGCTAATACTTTGTGCTCATCTTTAACTTGCCAAACATAGTTGTATGCGTCGAGGTTAGTAAAGTCAAAACGATTAGAGACTTTAATCATTAACGGATCATCAGTTTGTTCAAACCATACATTTTGTTGGACCTTTTTGGCTTCAAAATAACTTGGAAAAGGTTTTCTATCAGAAGAGATAATACCATTTAGCAAAAACTCTGCGTCAGTTGGGCTATCACCAAAATCGCCACCATATGACCAAACTTCACGCTTAGGGTCTAAGCTAAGTTTTGTTGGGTTTTTACCATAGCTTACCATCGCGGTATTTTTAACTCGTGCTAAACCTTGATCTACCCAATCCCAAATAGCACCACCGATATAATTATCATGAGCATAGATTTTATCCCAATGCTCTTGAAAATTACCTAATGAGTTCCCCATAGCATGAGCATACTCTCGTTGAATATATGGTTTATTTTCCTTGTCAGAATTTTTAAGATATTCATTCACTTTAGTAGTACTTTGATAGCTTCTTTCAATAAAGTCAGACACTGATTCATCGGTATGAGAAAGGATAGGACGGCTATCATCAATGGCTAATACTGCTTCACTCATCGCTTTAAAATTTCGCCCAGCACCACCTTCATTTCCTAATGACCAAATAGTAATAGCCGTGTAGTTTTTGTTGGTATGCACCATTGACGTTGCTCTATCAACATGAGCTATCGTCCAATCGGGATTATCCCCTAATATTTTGTTTCTTTGTCCATAGCCATGGCTTTCTTGATTGGCGTCATCTAGCACATACAAGCCATACTGGTTAGCTAATTGATACCATCTGTGATCATTAGGATAATGGCTGGTTCTAACAAGGTTAAAGTTACCTTGTTTCATCAGTTTTATATCCAACTCCATGGTTTTAAAATCAACTGTACGTCCCATTCTAGGATGGTGTTCGTGGCGATTTACCCCTTTAATTTTTATCGACTTACCATTTAACCAGAATTGATTATTTTCGATTTTGCTTTCTTTAAAGCCAAACGACCAAGGGATATATTCTAACGACTTACCTTCTTCATTTAAGACAGACAGCATTATTGAATACAATATTGGTGACTCAGCACTCCACAATTTTACTGCTTTTAAATCTAAAGAAAGCTTACCGACTTGCTCATTAGCTTTAGATATTTGTGTTGCTATCAATTCTCCCTTTGGAGAATATAACTCCATTTTAAGTTGAACGTTTTTCAACGAATTAGTTTTTAAAGTGCGCTCAAGTTCAAAATCAACCTTCAATTCTGCATCTTTATAATTGTTTTTTAGATCGGTAGTAATCAAAAAGTCTTGTAAGAAAACTTGTGGACGCGCAATTAAATTTACGTCTCTGAATATGCCACTAAAGCGCCACATATCTTGACCTTCAAGATAACTGCCATCAGACCAACGATATACTTCAACCGCTAAATCATTTTCTCCTTTAACTAAATACTCAGTAATATCAAATTCTGCGGGGGTCATACTGCCCTGACTATAGCCAACTTTCTTGCCATTAACCCAAAGATATAATGCCGACTTGACCCCTTGGAATTCGATAAAAATTTGTTTTCCTACCAACCCCTTTTCGACGGTAAATTTGCGTTTATAACTGCCGACAGGATTCCTATCATAAAAATTCGTGTAACCTTTAGGCGGCTCAGTCATCACCCTTGGCTGATCTTTGGCAAAAGGATAAGGATGATTAGTATAAATAGGTCGACCATAACCTTGGGTTTGCCAATTACCCGGTACATCTATTTCAGCCCATTGACTAACATCATAGTTAGCTTTAAAAAATTCAACGGGACGTTTATCAGGATGCCCTACCCAATTAAACTGCCACTTGCCATTTAACGATTGAATTCGGCTCGATGAGCTTTTATTTGTTGCATTTTCTATATCTACAAAAGGACGAATAAAAGCATGTCCATCAACTTTATTTCGGCTAATAATCTGAGGATTTTCCCAATCAGGTACTTTGGATGTATCTACCACGGCTCTAACTGGCATAACACTGCTCAATGTAAGTAGAGTCGCAGCTAAGTATTTAAACTTTAAACCTATCATCTTAAATTTCTCATTAATGTATTTGTGATTATTATTGTAATTGTTAATTAAATTCTTTTGTTTCGCTTTGAATATCAAGCTCTAAAGATTTTGCCTTTATTTTTGCTCCAGTTAAGGATTGGCCTATTCGAACTAACACAGCCGCTTTTCCTTGATTAGTTTTCGAAGCATTATCGTGTTAAGTTTCAAGGTCGCCTTGAACTTCAAATTCTATTTTTTCACCATTTAATGGCACACTTAATAATATAACAGACATAAGGCCAACCAAAAGGAGGGTAACGTTTTCCCAACACCATGTAAACAAACATGTTAAATATTACACCTAAAGACATAACTCGTCTGAAAACATGTTTATAATTGACACTTAATACAAAGGATAACGATCTACCGTTGCACAGAGTTGGTCAATTGGCATTTCTCGAAGTAAGCAATATTTTCCTTTGGCATATACATTGATTAAAACTAAAACATGCGATTAATAACCCCTTATAATCGTGGTATGAATGAAAATTTTAAAAATATTGTTGGTAACGAGTCAGTTACTCTTAAAAAGGCCATTATTCACTGCAATAAAGGCTAATTCTATGATTCTTGCGCCTCCTCACTCATTATCATCTGGCTAACTAAATATAAATAAACATAACAACAAGCGATAAAAACCCAAAAACTGGCAACGTTGACCCATTTATTTTAAACCCACAACAATACATGTAACACATTGTATTGATTGTGTTTTTAAATATTCATTTTAGCGTAACATTTAGTGTTATAAAAATAACTATTGCGCGTAACAAATCATACTGGTAACGTTTACCCTGTAGGTGTTTATAGCTAATCACTCACTTGCTATTGAATTACTATAAAAATTATAAAGTTAACCTGTAGACATGGGGAATAACATGAATAAATCAAAAGTATATTTGGCATTACTAGCTACTGTAGCTATTCAAGTGCCTACATACTCTTTCGCAGCAGAAGCTGAGTCAGATAAAAAGCTTACCGCAAAAGAAGTCGCGCTAGCCAAAAAGGCAGCAGATAAAGAAATAGAGGTGGTAGAAGTTGTCAGTGGTTTTGCAGCAAGTGAAGCTGAAGCCATTAACATGAAAAAATTTGCTGACACTATATCAGCCAACTTGTCAGCAGAAGACATCGGAGCACTACCGGATCAAAGTATTGCCGAGTCACTACAGAGATTAACAGGTGTCACCGGTAACCAGGACCAAGGCCGTAGTAACACGATTAATGTTAGGGGTTTGGGTGGTGGTTATACCATGTCCACACTCAATGGCAGAGAAATTGTTAGCTCATTTGGTTCTCGCTCTGTCAATTTAGCTTTGTTTCCAGGTGAAGCAATCCGTAGAGCACAGGTTTTCAAAACCGCTATGTCTGACTCTTTAGAGGGTGGCATAGGTGGTACGGTTAATATGGAAACCATTAAACCATTGGGGCTCGAAAAAGATGTTCGCTCATTCTCTGCACAGTACAATGGCAATTCAAATTTTAAAGACGTTCAACTCGGTGAATCATACGGTTCACGATTGAGTGGCATATTCAGCCATCACTTTTCAGAAACTCTAGCAATAGCGGTTGGTGCCGCTTATCAATCTGATCCTCAATACCTTGAGAGCTATAAAGCCAATGAACTGATACCACTAAGAGATAGAGGTCTAGTTGATGGTAAAATTAAAAACTTCAATGTTCCTGATCTATATTCACCAGGCGCTCATGTTTTTAGAACACAAAAACGCGATATCGAGCGTTCGTCAGTATTTGCTACTGCACAATGGCAAGTTAACGATGACTTGTTAATAACAGTGGATGGATTATCGTCTGATTATGATTTCGATCAGCATATGAATGTTCAGGTTTTTAGTGTTTGGGGTAATCAAACATTAGTACCTGGAAGTATTGTTTCTGATGAAGACGGTATTGTTTCGTCTGGAAGTGCTACTATAAACAAGCTTACTTCGGCTCCCGTTAGTGTGATTAATGAAGATGCGACAGACGCTTACGGAATTAACTTTGCTTATGCTATCAGTGATGATGTTACTTTAGATGTTGATTTATCAAGGTCGACAGCCGATAGAATTTATAGCTGGCGTGGTGCCTGGGACAATTTTGCTCCGGGTATAGATCATCACTTCACTTGGGATACAACCGCTAGAGATCCTAAATTTGAATATCACGGCTCTGATGTCAATGGTGATGGAAACCTCACTGATATTTTAAATGATAGTAGTTACTATACATTTGGTGGCGTTTCAAATGGTCTTGGTCACACGGTTAGTGCCAACACCGCAATTAAAGCTGACCTAACAATCGATACCGATTTAGACTTTTTCCATCAATTTAAAGTAGGTTTCAGATCTTCAAAAAATGAAAAAGACTTTAAGCAAAGTGGTGGCGAGAAGCATAAAGCCGAATTTTTTGGTGAAGACTTTAATATCGGTGATTATCAAAAAACAATCATTGGTTCAAGATACGGCACTTATGATTCGATTCAGGGTTTAGATCATGCCTTCTACTATGATGTGAATGACATCTTAACAGATCATGCCGATATCCTACCTGAAAGAACACAAACTAGAGCAGATAGATCTGAAAGCTATGATTTAACTGAAGATACGTTTGCTCTTTATGCACAAACAAGTTTTGCTGGCGATTGGTTTGATGGCACCTTTGGCGTTAGATATTATAAAACCAAGCTAGACTCCGGCGGCGAGCAGTTTATACCTAGCATCAAAAAATTAGGCTGGGGTAATAATGAGTATAAGCTTGTGCTTGATGGTGCTAATGAGAATGTAGTCGTTAGATCAAAAGTTGAACAAAGTGATTTCTTACCAACATTAAATGTTAATTTAAGACTGATTGATGACGTCGTTATCCGAATTGGTGCTGGTAAAGCCATGATTCGACCTGGCATCGCTGATCTTAATAATGGTATAAAGTTGAGGGGTAATATAAAAGGTGGTGAGAGATTTGGTGATGATTGGGATGCTGAATCCGCTTCCCTAGGTAAAATGGGTAACCCAGATCTTGATTACATCACCTCTAAACAAGCCGATGTTTCTTTTGAATATTATCCAAACCGAACAGACTTTGCTGCACTCGCGTTCTTTTATAAAGATCTAGATGCACTTTATGCCGCTGGCTTTATTGATATTGAAATGGAAGGCCTTGACACTACCGATGGTCAACAAGCTAGCATGCCGCTTACACAACAAACTATGGCAGAAGGTGGTAGTGTAAATGGTGTTGAATTTTCATTCAGAAAAAACTTGGGCTTTTTAGCTGACTTCCTTCAAGGGGTCAATGTTTCAGGTAACTGGATGAAGTTTAACAGCCAAGCTACTCAGGATTACAACAGAAATGGTATCCCTCGCTGGGGAGATAACGGTCAACCGACTGAATTGCCTTATACACCGCTTGGTTGGATAGATGAAACTTGGAACCTAACGTTTACTTATGATATTACACACAATCTATCTGCAAGGTATAATATTAACGCGCAGGGTGAGATGCCAATGGGTAATGTCAACAATGGTGAATACGGTCTTAGATTACCAAGTACGACCCACGCGGCTTCGATGCGCTATAAGGTCAATAATAATTTAACTCTTATTGGCCAAGTCGGTAATATAACTGACGAGCAACAAGTAGAATCACAACTTGCCTTGAGATTCTTTGATACTCCTCAAAAGCAGTCGCTTAGAGAGCAGTTGAGCATAGGCGTGAGTTATTACGTTGGTGCTAGCTACCGTTTTTAAAGGTTGCTAAACGGTTATTTATTTAACCTTTTGTAAAAAATAAAATCCGCTCCTTGCCTCAGAGAGCGGATTTTTTTATTTAACATCGTCTTTGGTGAAATGAATATCCCCCTATATTTACAAATAATTTCAGTTATCCCCAGGGCTTAACGTCAATAGAACAAAATAGAAATTATTAAAGAAAACGAAAGTACGGAATTAGGGAGAGCGAAAAAAACTATTATAGATGGGTATATACCTGTTCAACTTCCAGATGCTTTATCCTTAACTGAATCACGTATCACTAAGTCAGCAATGAATAAATGGGTTTGATTGCTTGGAGTAGAAGCAGGATCACTGAGCTTAATGGCTAAGTTAGTTGCATAAAGCGCCATTTCTTCAATGGGATAATGCATAGTGGTTAAACGAGGGCGGCAAGCAATACCAACAGGTAAATCATCAAAACCTATAACAGATACATCTTCTGGCACACGTAATCCAGCCTCAAACAGCGCATGTATCGCACCTATTGCCATCAGGTCGTTGTAGGCTAGCAAAGCGTCAAACTGACAACCCTTTTCAAGTAAAGCTTTAACAGCTTGTTCACCCCCCTGAATATTAGCGCTAGCTTCTTCAATGTTTTTTACTGGTAACTTGATGCCATTTTTTCCTAAAGTATTTTTAATACCTTCAACACGAAAAACAGGATCTCTATTCTGATAAATACTGGTCACTACGGCAAAATTTTTATGATCACTGTCTAGCAAATATTGTGTCGCGACTTGAGATCCAGCTTGATTATCGAGCCAAACACAACGATTCGCTATTTCTGGAATATAACGATTCATGATGACTAAGCCCGGTATTTCTTTGGCTAATTTTATTAGTGTTTCTTCGTCTGAATATTCACTATGTAAAATAATCGCTTTGCAGTTATTGGCGCGTAATGATTCAATCGCATTAAGCTCTGATTCTGTTTCATATAATGAATTTGTCATCAATAACTTCAAGTTATTGTCTCTGGTTCCTTTTTCAACACCACTCGCTAAGGAACCAAAAAATGACATAGAAATTGAAGGGGTAACTACACCAATGGTATTTGATGTTTTACTCGCTAAAGAACTGGCATTGTTATTTGGTCGATAACCCAATTCTTTAATAACTTTTTTAACGCGTGCTCGACAAGCATCCCCTACTTTACCTTTATTATGGATCACTCTTGAAACGGTTGCTGTAGAAACACCGGCAATTTTTGCAACGTCGTTAATAGTTACCATATTGAATTTTATATTCTTTCTTTTGTAGACTGAAAGTCAGTATATCTGACAATTAAACTGCGAGCATCAATAATATCTATCGCCCTTTATCTTACTGCTGCGCTCATTATTGATAACTCTAACAGTTCTGTTTGAATATTTAAGCCATTTGAGCTCGCCTTAATGGACGCCCCCGTTAAGGATTGCCCGATACGGATAAGCACTGCTGCTTTGCCTTGCTCTGTTAATGAAGACTGGTTATGTAAAATCTCAATATCTCCCTGGGCTTCAAAATCAATACTTTCACCATTTAGCGGTACATTATTACCTTGGCTATCAAATAATTGAGCATAAACAAACACCACATCATTAACACCTACAACAGGTTCTTTGCCACTTTCATCGAGGGTTAATTTAAGATTTGTCGCTACGTTATGAGTTGTTACCTGATGCTCAGCAACTAATATATCTTTAATAAAGCCTTTAGCAACTAATTGACCCGGCTTAAAGCTTTTCAAATCAAACTCAAAGGGAGGATGAGCTATATGGGTTGAGTATTTATCCTGGCTTGGTTTCTTTTTTGCAATTAACTTGCCATTGAGCCACAACTCAACTTCATCGGCATTACTAAAAACTCGTACTTGAGCAGATGACTTTTCTTGCCATTCACTGGCGATATAAACCATAGGGCCTGAATCAAACTTAGGTGATTGTTCGCTAGCATCACGTTGGCTTTGGAAAAAGTAATAACTGTATTTAGGTAAACGATAAATATTCATGATACCCGAGGCTTCAAGATCAGCTGAGTAGCCTCTATTATAATCAAACATCACCCAGTAACCGTCAGCAAACGCTGGGGTTGTTAAGTTGTCATTATGGGCTTCTTGAAGATTACGCGCTTGCTGCAATAACCTTGCTTCTCCGGCGTTTAATAGTTGACGACTCGTGCGCTCTTCTTCTTTAAGATCGCCCCAAGCATCTTGATTTAAACCCGCATTTTGCGCGTAATATTCCCAATCACCATATTCTGAAACATTATAAGGTTTGTTCGGTGTTTGATAATGCTTTTGTCGATGTTGTCGCGCTTGTAAATAAATATCAAATTCAGGCAACCAACCCGCAGATAAACGGGTTGGATCTTCTTGATGAACAACATCATTTAATTGGCTTACAAACGATTTAGGCATCTGTGACTCATTTAATGAGCACTCCCAAGCAAGTACGCTGGCATGATTTCGGTCACGACGAATAAGGTCATGGCACGTCCGTAGCACTTGTGCTTTAAACGCTGGAGTGTCGGCAAAATACTGCCAGCCTAATATCGCATCTATTAACACCAAACCTAGCTCATCGGCAGCATCCATAAACGCTTTTGAATGGGGGTAATGGGATAATCGGACATAGTCAAAACCTGCTGATTTTATTTTTACTGCATCACGGTAATCTGCTTGATGCGATGTTGCATAACCTACATGGGGGTATTCTTGATGGCGGTTGATACCACGTAAAAAGGTGACCTTACCGTTAATCAATAACTGGTGCTTGGCATTAAATTCAAAATTACGTAAACCAATGCGTGTTTTCTTTTGCTCTATCAGTTTACCATCGAGAAAAACTTCACTGACCAGTTTATATAAATTAGGATTTTGGGGGCTCCATAACTGAGCATCTTCAACGATTAATTGTTGGCTATATTGCTTATTACTATTAGCAACTAATTTAGTAATTTCTTCTGTTTGTGTAATTAATTGACCATCTAAAAATAGTTTATTTTTAAGACTAAAGGTCTTATTTTCTGCATGTTGATTGGCCATATGAATTTTAATATCGACAATCGATTTTTCTTTGCTAATTACAGGGAAAGTAACAAACACTCCGCCACTGGCGACTTTATTGGTGAGTATTTCATCGGTAATATGTAAAGGGTTTTTAATCAATAAGTTAACATCACGATATAGACCACCATAGGTATTGAAATCTAATGTTTTAAGTGGTTTAGGACCAATATCAGCATTATAAACATTACTGAGTTTTACCTTGATAAGGTTTTCACCGGAGAAGTCGATCACATCAGTCAGATCTATGGTAAAAGGCAAATAGCCCCCTAAATGCTCAGCAACTTTTTTATCATTTAACCACACCTGTGCATGATTCATCGCTCCTTCAAAACGAATGAAAACTTGCTTGTTTTTCCAGCTTTCATCTATAACCAATAGCTTGTGATACCAAGCTACCCCCTGCCACTGTTCATTCACCACAAGTGGTTCAATTTTAGGAGTGTGAGGTAAATTAACGGTTTGCCATTGATCATTATTTGACGATGAACTTTCGCGGGTAAACTGCCAACCGATATTTTGGTTTACAATAGTTGATGTTTCAGACACATTAGATGATTGACCTGTCGCAAGACTAGCGTTTGGAAATGTCGTTAATAACAACGAAACAATGATTAAAAATAGTTTTAACACAGGTAACTCCTAAATATATTATTGAACTATGTCATGTCCATAAAATCGACTTCAAAAAAATAGAGGCTGCGGTATTGCCACAACCTCTATAATGACTACTTTAAATATTCAACGAATTAGAACTTAGCTCGCAATCCTAAAGAAAAACGTTGTCCTGTTTCACTATATTCGTGGAACTGATTCTTGTGACGGCCATATTTGCTTGTAGACTCATCTAGGATATTCAGACCGTTTAAATAAACGGTGAAATTCTCGTTAACGTCATAATTAACACTAAAATCAACTTGCTCATAAGCAGCAATGTACTGTGGTTCACCACGGCCACCATAATTCATGTTTTGCAAGAATTCAGAGCGCCAATTATAAGCAACTCGTACTGATAAGCCGTCTTTTTCATAGAAAGCGATCAGGTTGGCATTATCACTCAAACCAGGAAGAGAAAAATCAGACTCTTCAGTTAATTCAGCATTACTAGAAATATCGGTATAGTTCGCTTGAAAGCCAAAACCATTGTCAAAAGTATGAATTATGTTGACTTCAAAACCTTCAATTTCTGCATCATCAATATTGGTTGGTCTGGTGACATTATACGTATTTACTTCAGAAGTCAGAAGGTCAACACTCTCTGCGTTGGTTGAAGTAACAATCCAATCTTTCACGTCCTTGGTAAACACAGCAGCCGAAAGCATTGATGCTTCACCATAATACCACTCTAGTGATACATCAAAGTTAGTCGATAAATACGGTTTTAGATCTGGGTTAGAGCCACTGCCCGTACCACAACTATCTGCGCCACCTTCTTGAATACCATTGCCATCACAATCTCTAGTACCATCTTCCATCGTCAGCCAAGGTGCAACAGCATCTAGAAGTGGACGTGTCAATGTTTTAGAGGCTGCAAGGCGAAGTTTCACGTCTTCATGCACATCCATGTTAATGTTCAGGTTAGGTAAAAAGTTTGAATATGAATTACTTTCTTCTACAGAAACATAATCACCATTATCTGCATACCTAGCGCGTAATATTCTTGGACTTGGGTTATCTTCTGTAACGGGATCTGGAATAAGATCAACCAACTGTATAATTTGGCCCAATGATTTCAGTTCTGTCTCTACATAACGTGCCCCTGCCGTTACTTCCACTAACATGTCATCCAGTTCAAATTCAAAATTCCCCGATGCATAAAGAGCAGTCAGTTCTTCTTCAATTTCATACCCTGATGGTTGCTGTACTGGCGTTAGACCACCAGCGTTATTAAAGTATGTCGCTGCATCAACAGCCTGACCTGGTAAATTACCATCAGCACCATTAAGCTGAGCAAGTGTCGTTGGATTAGAGAACCATGCCATATATTCGTCAACATTTTTAAATATATGTTGCGCATCTTCAATACCAGGCATACAGCCACAAACTGAACCATAATCTGTTAACTCTGCAGGTACACGTACACCCTGAATATTATTACCGTCACTATCTTGGCCCACAACAAGACCTTGTCGACGCTTATAAATCCAACCAGCATCATCATTTATGCTCCATTCCCGGTTTTGTTTATTATTGATGGTATGATGGATACCAAAATCAACACTTACCAACGGCCCCATGTTGGCATCATAACTAAAATCTAATTTTG
>Ga0209291_1000945_pt1 | contig 27084 bp, 12 predicted proteins | sample GOMGulsemesocosm_FD_184633 | JGI IMG/M metagenome (GOLD analysis project Ga0209291, IMG submission 184633) | Methane-oxidizing microbial communities from mesocosms in the Gulf of Mexico - GOM9B Gulf of Mexico (SPAdes) (version 2) | ecosystem: Environmental > Aquatic > Marine > Cold seeps...
TAACTGTATAAGGAGTTCCTACTACCATTCCACTTATTACTCCTCCGGCTCCTACTGTAGGACCAACCGGTGTGAAAGTATAGGTTAATGAACCATCGTAATTTGTAATTGTACTATTTCCATCTGCAGCACAGGTTGGTACTGATGTAGCTACTATAGGTGCTACCGGAGTGGTGGTTACGGTTATAGTTTGTAGAGTTGTTAACTCTACAGTACAATTGGTAACTGTATGAGTTGCATAAACATTAAAAGTAGTAGTACTCGTAAGTATACCTGTAGGAAGGTTAATAGTACCTCCATTTCCTACTACAGGAGAGCCAATATTAATGTCTCCAATATCATTACGTAATTGATAGGATATTCCTACTGTTGAATTTTCAACCGTTATATTTGTGGAAATACCCGAACATATTGGGTTAATACCTACCCCTACTGTTAACGTTTCTGACGGCAAAATAGGATTTAAATAAAAATCAGCCGAAGCATCTACATAACAATCCACCCCTGGATTAAATATTGAAGCTTTAACCAAGAATACTTTAGGAGGTTCCCCAGAAAGGTTAATCATACTATCTGCAATTGTAGTAAAGTTTCTTGTTCCAGTTATTACATCAGCAGCAGTACTCATAAATGTATACCCCATATCATTACCATTACCATCAAGTAATTGATACATGACTCCCGCGGCAGTAATCCCTTCAATAGAAAAATTTATAATTGATGTGTTAGTAATATCTGTACACAATTGAGTATAAGTAATTATAGGAGTATCAGGTACAGTTGCACAATCTACAGGAACTCCTAAGGCAGATAAAACACTTCCACATTCACCAGTATTTGCTATAGTTACTTGAATAAACCCTCCTGCATAAACAAGATCCTCAAGATCTGCATTATCAGATAAACCTAACAACTCCCAAGTCGTTCCACTTAACGTTGCTTCCCCTAATAGTATTTCATCAATATAAACAGTAATCACACCAGGAGTACCAGTATATGTTCCTGAAATACTTGTTGCGTTTTCTATAACTGGATTAAATGTTAATAATGTCTCATCAATTACAGATATCGTTGTAATTGAAATCGTTAAAGGAGGAGTAGTGATTGCACTTTGTGATTGGCAGTTACTTAAATCAGTAACTGAAGCTGTAACATTAGTACCTGCAGATAAACTTAATCCTGAAATTGTCCAGTTACCAAAACCATCAACAATTGCAGTTTGTGGTGCCTCTACTCCGCCTAAATATATATTAACTGTAGCTCCCATATTCGGCGTAGTTCCATCAGCTTCAAAAGATGTTCCTGAAATTGTTTTTGCTACTCCACAAAAAGGAGTATTGTCAATGGTAGGTGTAGCCCCTTGTTCCATTACTTTTAAACCAGTAGAGGGGGGAGAAGCACATCCATCTGTTTCATTTGCTCTGGCTACAATGAACTTACAAAGACTTGATGACAAATCTAAACCGCTAACTGTCCAAGCATAAAGACCACTTCCCGCAGGAAGCTCCTCTGTAGTTGCAGCAGTTCCTGTACCTATTGCAATTCCATCAATATAAAGTGTAATAGTTGCTCCAGTATCATTAATGGTAGTTCCAGATACGGAGTTTGATGACGTGTTTATAGTAGTGGTCGTAAATACTGGAGCTACAGTAATTTCATTTCCACCACAGCTATTTGATCTACATGCATCATTAGAAACGGATGCACATAAACCCCCTAATACATCTTCCAGAGAAACATAAGACGTTCCACATGGGATTTTATCACCTCCTCCTCCATTCATAGAGAAAGTCCAAGTAATTACATCACCAACTGTCAATCCATCTCCAGTAAAAGTAGGTGTACTAAAGGTTCCCATACCAATAGTAGCCCCGCCATTTTCTGTAATATCATTCCCATTGGAATAAAAAGTTAAAATTGCTGCATTTGCATTATTTATATTAAAACTAGCCGTAACGGTAAATGTCATATCAACAGTACCACTATTGGCGGGGATATCTAAAACTAATGGAGGAGATGTACCAGTACATACCGGAGTACTTGTAATTGTAGTATTTGCACAAATATCATTAGATTCCGAAAGGGTATTGGCTATATCCTCAGCAGTTACTATAATCACATCTGTAGTTGATGTAGTAATAATATCACCTGAAGTATAAATACCCGTAACCACATCTGCTACAACAGATGCGGAAACCACTTCAGTTCCGTTTAAATAAAATCGTATTGTTGATCCCGGAACAGCAGTACCGGTAACATTTATTGTTCCTACGGGATAAGATCCATCTATAGTAGGACAATCAGTTCTACAACTTGCATATCCTCCTGTAGAAAGAGTACTTAAAGTATCCCCTACCTGACAATCAATCAAATCTTCAAGGCAACTTGATGAACATCCACCTATATCCGACACTGAACCACAAAACAAATAAGTATTAGATGTATTTGTGGTTGCTGCCATTCTGAGGTTAGTAGACGTGTCTATTTTAAGAGGTACTGGAAATGACGAAAAATCAGCAATAGGCACATAAAAATCATAGAAAAAATCTAAATCCCCATCATCTTGTATTCCGGATATAGATTTTTGATGGTGAATACCACCTGTATAACTCAAAAGAGCTTGTGTATCATTAACACAGCCTGGGTCAGAATTATTAACATCAAATACAAATACATCATTCTTATTTTTTAATACAACCGCAATCTCAAAACCAGGGTTATCTACACTATAATCAGGATCAACTCCATCTCCAAATAAGCCATCTGTATCAATCAATACTGTGTATCCTTTAGCATTTGGTCGATAATCAGCTAATCTAAATCTGAAAATAAGATTTGCTCCATCATAATAAAAATAAGTAGCTTCCCCATTATCTGTAACAGAAAAATCTGTAAATCCTTCATCTGGTCCACTTTCTATATCGCTTAGTTGCTCCCCTGTCCCAATGGTAGGAAAAGTCTGAAATGGAATTTCAAACTCAGGCACATCATTACCAGGTGTTCCTTGTACGGCAGTTGTAAAACCTGTACTTGCTATAGAAATAAATCCATCTAAATCTGGATCAAGTACCAATCTACCGGTATTGTTTGTGGCTGGTTCAAAAATAATACCTCTTGTTTGGGAAATTGCGTAATTCGAAAATAGAAAAACACTAAAGAAGAATGCTTTTATCAATAGTCTTGTCAATTTATTCATTTTTTGGTTTAGTTTAATTGTGGTTAAAGAATTATCTCATTTTTTATTACAAAAAAGATTATTCTTTTGTTCTGCATTAATAGCTTACTTTATTTTTTATAAAAATTGTAGGGGAGTGATTAAAAAAAAAACATCTACAAAAAACACATACCCCATACAGTATCTTTTGTTAGATTTATTTATTATTAAAATATGGACGAAGATATTATTAGCTAAATATCCATACAATACCCAAATAGGAGTATTTTTACACTCACTATTTATAGGTATCAAGAAATAAATTGGGCAATTTTAGCGAATTATTTATTCCTATTAAAAAAAATGTCGTGGATTAAGGAGTTTTGTCCGTGAATGAAAGAATTATTTTTTTAAAGTAAATATTCTGCTGTTTTTTAGAAAAAACATTTCATGAATGAGATACTTATTTTTGGAAGAAATTGCTTTGCTAAAAGTTATTATGAAGGAAGTACGACTGAAGTAATTTCTTTGATTATACAGATTGCTTCGTCGCTAAAAAAAGCTTCCAAAATGACCGTTTATAACAAAAAAAAGGTCACTCAATGAGTGACCTTTTACATGATTTATAATAGTATTCTAATTTAAGAGATATGCTTTTTTAAAGGCTTTTTCATAGGTCTTTGAAATTGGTATTTCGTGGTTATTAATTAAAAGTACTGAACCATTTACACTATCAACTTTCTCTATTTTTACAGCATACGATCTATGTACACGAATTAACTCTAGTAATTTATTGGACTCTATAAATGATTCTATTCCGTCTCGTTTTATATAACTCCTTTGACTTGTTTCAATTTCAATATACTTGTCAGAAGATTTAACCCAAAGAAGGTCTTCTATTTTTACTTTATGTACATTGTGCCCAACCTTTAAATCTATATATTTTATATTCTTTATATGTCTATTTAAAATTATATTGAGTGTTGAAAATATATCACGTTCATTAAAAGGTTTTAACAAATAACCATCTGGCGCTAATTTAGAAGCCTCCTGTACCGTTGACTCATCAGCAAAAGAGGTTAAAAAAATAAAAGGAATATCTAAATGTTCCTTAATATACTTAGCTATTATAAAACCTTGATTTTCACCATGCATTTTAATATCTAATATAGCTATATCAGGAGGTGTTACATTTAATGAATTAATCGCGCTTTGAGCATCGAAGGCGATTTCCTGAACTTCATAGCCTAAATCTTTTAAAATAGCATTTAGTTGTTCAGAAATGAATACATCATCATCTACAATTAATACCTTTATCTTGCTTTTACCTTGCATCAAATTTAATTTTTATTTGAACCCCTTTAATATTACTCAATTCAATTCTCCCTAATAATTGACGTTTTACCAAACCGTTTATCAATTTTGTTCCAAATGATTTAGTTTTTTCTAAATTAAAGTCACTAGCCATTCCTTTTCCATTATCTAAATATTCAAATTGAACCTCATTATTAATTTTTTCAAAAGTAAGTTCAATCCGCTTTGGTTGATTTTTATCCCAAGCATGTTTAAGACTGTTTGTAATTAATTCATGAATAATAAAACCAAGTGTTTGAGCTTGTTCTATATGAATAAATAGCGCTTCCCCATTAACTACAAAAACATCTTTTTGTGTTTCAATAGGGCTTAAAAGTAATGCAACAATATCTTGACAGTAGTCTACTATACATACTCTTTCATAATCCTCGTTTTGATACATTTTTTGATGAACCAATAGCATAGAATCAATTTGTTTTTGACTATCCACTAATGCTGTTTTAGCCAATTTATCATCGGTATTAATAGATTTCAACTTTAAAAGTGAGGAAACCACTTGCATATTATTTTTCACTCTATGATGTACTTCTTTTAAAAGAGTTTCCTTGTCCTTAAGTACTTGAGCTATTACTCGATTTTTCTTACTAAGAATTATAGCGCTTTTTCTTTTTTGTTCAAAAAAGTATACTAAAAATACGAGTATTATAGATAGTATCCCCACTCCAGCATAAGCAAAATATGCTCTAAATAAACTATTTTCTTCATTTCTGCTATGTTCAGCCTTCAACAAAATAATTTCATTTATCTTACTCAAACTATCTGAAATTGCTTTTTTACGATAATTGGCATTTAATTCCATTTTAATAATTTCTTTCACATCATCATCATCCCTTTTTTGAGTATTATATGTAATGAACTCTTTGTAATACTTAAGCGCCTTTCCTTTGTTTCCATTTTCTTCAGAAACAACAGCAAGACTTTTAGTTACCGTATTTAACAAATTGAAATTATCGTTCAAATAGGCTATATCATAGCATTTTTTGAAATAGATTTTACTAAGATTTCTCCGACTTAACTCCTTGTATACCTGAGCAGCAATTAAATATGCTTCACCCAAGTTTTCTTGTGCACTATACTCTTCAAAAAGATTAATTGATTCAATTACATATCTTAATGCTTCATTAAAGTTCTTTTGTTTCAACTCATTACTTGCAAGACTAGACAATACCTCAGCCTGCAGGGCTGGCATTTCTTTTTTAGAAGCAATTTTTAACGCCTTTTTAAAATACTGCGCGGCTGAATTTAAATTATTTTGTTCTTGATAGACCTTACCCAATTTATTTAAGGATTGAATTTTTCTATTCAAATTTTGTAGTTTTTTAGCAAAATCTAAAGCTAGTTTATAGTTTTTTTCAGCCTGCACATATTCTTTTATACTTAAGTTTACATCTCCAAGACTCTCATAGACCGAAGACAAAAATCCATTTAGTTTGTATTTCTTACAAATTAATAACGCCTCCTGAAGTGTCACTAAACTTAGTTTGTATTTACCTTGCTTCTCATATATTTCGCTAATATTAATTTTGGCTCGTGCTTTTTGTATAATCAAGTTATTGTTTTCTGATACTTTAAGACATTCAGAATGGAATTTCATTGCTTCATTCATTTTACCAGTTACAACCATTAGATTTCCTAGATCGGCATATAGTTTGGCTATCAGATTAAAGTCATTAATTTTCAAAGCTACCTCTAATCCTTCAAAAAAGCATTTATTTGAAAGATCATAATTTCCAAGCATCATATGTGAGAACCCCCTAAAATGGGAAGATTTTACAATATGGCTAGGCAAATTATGAGTCTTTGCTAAAGTATAATATTCAGAGCTATACCTCAAGCCCTGATTAACATCTTGGTAAACAGTTAACCAACAACAACTATTATATTCCTTACACCTCTTTTCTGGAGAATTGGAAATATCTAGCGCTTTTGGATATATTAATTCCAATTTACTTTTGTTAGTTTCCGACAATTGAGCATGTCCATAGAATGCGAAAAGGAATAGTTGTAAAAGAAGTAAATGCTTCATATAAAAAAGAAAACGAAGATAAATATAAATAATTGCAATTGCAGAAACTAGCTGTATTCATTAAATTGAAAATTATATAAACTTGTATAACGATTGATTATTAAATACATTAGAAGTTCTTGAGGCAAACAAAACAGGACAGAATTATGTGATTTTCAATGTGAAGGTTCAGATATTAGTAACACTAAAGCATTAAAAGATAGAGCTAAACGAAAGACCATTACACAAATTATGATGCTTAATAGCTTTATTGTTTTTGTCAATAAGTTAACTAGGGAGAGAGAAATAAAACTTGAAGTATTGTCAACTAAAAAAGAAAGCCCTTGCAAATCATACGATTGTAAGGGCTTTTGCGGAGAAAGAGGATCCCCAACTATTGTATGTACACCTGTGTATACAAGGAATTCAAAGTACATCTCTAAAAAGGTAACCGAATAGGACACCTTTAATTAAATCACTTTTCATTGATTTTAATACTATAAAAAATAAAAAAGATGTACTGAAGTACATCTTTTAAAATTCTGTATTTGTCTTAACCCATTACAGAGTTAATCAAAAGCCATATGCATCTTAAAATTACCTTCAGTAATTTCAAGAACATCTGTAACATCATTTGGGTTATATAACGTTACCGCAAACGTACCTTCCAATAATTGTCTTGGTTGAAATACTTCTGTTCCCATCATAATATCTGCATTTGTAGAACTAGTAATCTGAAATAAACTGTTATTTTGAATACCGTCAAACGTTGTATAATATTCACTACCTGTTGCCACTGGCTTATAAGAAATACCTATATCACCAGTAGAACCAGTAGTAGAATTCCCACTAGTTGCTAAATCATAACTTCCTATTGGAAAGGAGTCATTAAATGATTCTAAGGCTGTTTCGCTAGTAGAACATAAATAAAAACGAACAAAATTAAAATCCATTTGTGGACGAGCCTCATTATCAAAACTTGGATAAACACCAAGTAAATAATTTAAACCTCCAACAACGGGTTCATATGCACAACCTGTAGTGATTGAATTACCATAACTACTAGAACTATAATCAACCGCTGTTGTATTTACTGTTTGACCATGAATAAAAGGCACCCCATTTATTTTTCCAGATATATAATACAAATATTCTGCAGTACCAGTATTATTTTCTGTATCTCCTGAATTATTTGTTGCACCTCCAGAATCATTTGTTGTATCTGCTGGACTTAAACTAATAGGGTCTGCAATGCAGCCTATCATAATAATACTTAATAATACTAGAGTAATTGCTTTTTTCATAGTTTGTTTGGTTTAGTTTTAATTATTGTTTTTCATTTATAAAAATCCCCTATATTTATATGGAAGGTTTTTCACTTTATTTACTTACTCGTACTCGGCTCCCAAAAAAGATGTCCCATATAGCACACCTTTTTTGAATTCTGTATTTATTTTTTAGTAGTTAACTAATCTGAGCCGTTAGTCTCGTTTTAAGAATTATAATTGAATTCATACTGGTATTAAAGCTTTAATATTTGATATGTTTTTTCTGCTCTGTTCTCACCAACTATATGTAATGAATTATCTTCGGTAACTCCATAATTCACATAATAAATTACATCTGTAATTTCTTTAAATTTTTTATAACAAAATTTACCAGTAACTGTATTAATATTTATAGCATATAGACTAGAAGGTGATACTTTTTTATCAAATACATGAATTTTTTGCTTAGTAACAAAAGTATTGTTTGTTCTTTTATCATTCGAGTTTAAAAGCACCAAAATACTACCATTTTTCACAACCCAGCTATAACTGATAAATCCACGTATTTCATGTTTATCACTACCTGTTCCAGTAAAAACTTTTGTGTTTTTTTTATTGATTTTTGATTCCCATTCTATCATTTTGGTTTTTAAATCCAGCTTATAGATACTTATATTTCCAAAATTTCGAAACGGCTGTACTCTACGGTTACCTACCGCTTGAGGTGTAGCATCTTTTGTTGCTTCTATTGAAATGTATAAATCATTATTATTTTCTTCAAATTTTACAAGAGCATAATCTGAAAGGGATATTTTTACTTTATGTTTTTTTATTGGAACGAATTTAGAAGAAACAATGCTTAAATCTGATTTGTTATAAGTTATAATACTAAGCCCATTAATATATGTTTTAGAGTTTTTAGAGGAGGTAAAAACAAAAGTAAATTCCTCACTAGTTTCTAACGACTCTACAAAATACCCTTCGTCAAATACAATACCTTTAAATTCTGTGTTGTTAGCTGTGACTACTCCATTTGTACTGATTTTTCTTATAGCTAGTTTATGTATGTATTTACCATTTACTTTGGTAGGATTATCGTATAAGGTATATAGAGAGCCGTCATCTGAAGTGAATGTAGCTATCAAGGTTTTAATAACTCTAAATGCCGCATTATATTCATCAGTATATGAATACTCACTTATTTTATTTAGATTGTTGTCAAATACGGTTACAAAAACTTCTTTTTTCTTTATAGAAGAAATTTTAAAATTAGCATCATTATTATAAAACCTCAGTCCGATTAAACCTTCTTGAAAAGCAAAGTTATTGAAATTGCTGTCAGGTGTTTCAAGAATGAATCTATCACTAATTAAATTAAGACTGAAATCATATTTCTTTTCGGAATAAATATATTTTTTTCTACCTTCTCCTTTTATATAAAAATAGAATCCATCTTCTTTTTTCAAGACAGTTTCAATTAACGCCCATTCTTTTTTTTCATTGAATTTAAGTTGTTTTTCCGCTTTAAGTTTGAAATCTTTATCAAGTATTTGAATTAAATAGGTGTTTCTGTTTATTTTAGTACACATTACTGTTGCATCATCAAAATAAAATTTTCCTAAACTACCAATACTTTTTTTAGCATCTGGTGCTAGTTTAATTATTTCAGATTCAGAATACTCTGGGTTTTCTTCACATTTATTTTGAGCTATTAGAAAATTTACAGAGATTAATATCAGTAGAGCAAATATTGATTTCTTCATTTAGTCAGTTTTTTTTTATAAAAGTAATATTTATGAACTAATAATACAATAAAAAAGATGTTTTCTGCATATCAATTTTAGAGCAATACTCACCAACGTTAACGGTTAACACCCCCACAACCTCAGAGTCTGATTCAATAGCTCTCAACCCTACTAACCACTTCCAACACTTACCCAAACCCATTATAAGCTCGTGTAAAATATTTTTAGATTAACGAGCATAAATATTCTTATTTAAATTATCCTATTTTTAATAATTCTATATTTGCAGATTTTTATTCTGAAAATGAGAACAATACAATTTAGAAAGTCATATGATACTAATATTAAACATTTAGCTCGACACAGATTATTACAAGACATATTAACACCTGAGCAATTAAAAAAAATCCCTCGTTCTAACATTTATAGATGGGAAAATGAAGCTGAAGATAAATATTCCTATTCCGAAATTAATGAAATTTTAAAACAAGAAGTAGAACTGATTAAACAATTTTCTCAGTCCTCAAAATTAAAAAACGGATTTAAAAAATATATCCAATTATCTACTGCTTTTCATAAAATGATAGCTAAGGTAAAAGGTGTCAAAACGATTATTAAAGAGCAACAAGAGCTAATAGTTAGTACTATTGAACAAGTAATTGACTATATCCCCATTGATAATGCCCTAAAAGTATTTAATATTTCCAGAGCTACATATCAGAATTATAAAACTCGAGTAATTTATAAATGTGATCAATCGTATTTTAAATGGTGTACCAAACGATTTCCGAATCAGTTACTCCCTATAGAAGTGGAAACTATTAAAAAATATATGACTGATGAAAATTATCACTTTTGGTCTAAATCGTCTATCTATTTAAAAGCTTTACGTGATGGTTCCTTATCTTGTTGTCTTGCTACGTTTTATAATTATTGCAGATTATTGGGCTTTAAAAACTTACCTAGAAAAAAAAAATCTGATGATTATAATCCTATCAAAACTAACCAACCAAATGAATTGTGGTGTGCTGATGTAACTATTTTTAAAACAGCGGATTGTGAAAAACTTTATATTCATTTTTTAATGGATCATTATTCTAAATTCATTTTAGGTTATAAGGTTGAAAAACATTCTTCTGGTAAAGCTATTACCCAACTACTACAAGAAGCTAATACAAAACACAAACCGAAATCTATACAATTTTTAACTGATGGTGGTAGCGAAAATGTAAACTCTAGCGTTTCTAGTTATCTAAATGCACTTCCTATCAAAACTCGTCATCAAATTGCTCAGAAAGATGTTGTCTTTTCTAATTCAATGGTGGAAGCGCTAAATAAAACAATTAAGCACGAATTTTTACACCCTGAAAATCTAAATACCCATAAGGATTTTACAAAAGTATTAGAGGATGCCATACCCATTTACAATACCATAAGACCACAAATGAGTTTAGCTGGAAACACTCCTTTTGAAACATATAATGGGACAACTATAGACTTAAACCAATACAAAACTCACTTCATCGAACATAAAGCCAATAGATTAGTCCAAAACGCTGCCAACTCGTGTAAAGTATGCCATTAGAATTAAATGATTACCAAAAACAAAAAGAGAAGCTAACTAAATAACTTCTCTTTTAAATATAATTTTAATCAACTCCCTAACCTCCATCAACACTACTGTTTTCAAGACTTTCCCTTATATGGAACAGTTTTTTATAAAAAAGCTATGGGAAGTGCACGGCAGACAAAACCCAACGTTACTGACATTAAAAAAATTAGCTGATGCAATTGGAGTTACTGTTAACCAGCTATTAGGTTTAGAAGAAGAATAATTTTAATTCGGGTACTACCAACCTCAGACCTTCCTCAATGTCGGTCAATCGTCACCAACACCAACCACGTTACAAGCACCTAGCCACACCCATTATAAGCCCATCTAACACACGTTTATACCTGCGAGTAGGATAATGATGCTAAAACAAAAAAGATGTACCATATAGCACACCTTTTTTGAATTCTGTATTTTATTTTAGTTGTTAACTAATTCTTCTAATCTCAACATTATATCATCTACCATCCCGTAATATTCATTTATATCTCGGGCTTTTAAAATATTGTTATATAATTCTTTAGCCTTTAGTTTATCTTTAGAAACAATCTTACCATAATAGTATATTTCAGCAAGTTCAAACCCAGCATATAAATCACCTTCTTTAAATAAATCTGACAACAACCTTACACCTCTATTAATGTCTTTTAAATCACATTTTTCAGTTATATCACTATTTGAAAAAAGTTTACCATATAATAACATATAAGCTAAATCTAATTTTGCATAATTGAGCAATTTTGAAGAATCATTTAATCTCAAAAAACCATTGTTACAATCACCTTTAATAAAATTTAAAATTGACAAATGGTATTTAGCTTCGATAGACCCCATTTTTTCCGCAATTAATAAATACTCTTCTGCCTTATTAAGGTTCTTTTTGAATTGTCCAAAATAAAACTCTCTTCCTAATAAATATGTCGCTTTTACGCACCCTTTTTCTGAATATTTTTTTAATGAATTTTTAATTTTTTTTAAATCTAATTCTATATCACTAGAAAGTTGTTCTTCAATATTATCAACTTCGTCACAAGTATCTTGAGCATATTGTTTTGTTTTTTGATACGTGACATTTTCTATCGTTTCTGATAATTTATTATCCCCATCCGCTCTTGCTTCTTGTTTGCAACAAATAAAAATAATTGCAAAAATTAAAATTATTAACTTTCTCATATTTTTCTATATTAATTACCCACCTATTTTGGCTTTTTTGCTTTCAAGTTGAGTGTTTTTTATATTTATCTGACTCGTTTTTATATCAATTCTTGTTTGCAAGTTACCAATTTCTTTACCATCTTTTATCCTATTAGATAATTTAGTCTCTAAGGCTTCTAATTTATTCACTAAAATTACTTTCTTTTTTTGAAGTACATCTATTTCAGATTTGATTTTTACAACATCAACTCCAATCATTTTCTGTGGGTCCTTTAAATTACCTTTAGAATCTACTGGGTTAATATGTTGTAACCTACCATCTTTTTTAGCTAATAATTCATAGTGCAAATGTACATTTGCACCTTTTTCTTTACCAAAAGCAGTTCCTCCAACTTTTCCTATCACTTGACCCTCTGTAACGATAGAACCTTTCTTAATTCCTTCAGCTAATTCGCTTAAATGTAAATATCTAGTTTGAATTGAACCATCTATAGCTTGTATAAAAACCCTTGTTCCCCCACCATCTTTATCTTTTTTATTGACTTTAATGTTTACAACTCGAACTACTTTACCCGAGTGAGTAGCAACAACTGGGGCTCCAAGGTCGTCAGAACCAGAACCCATATTTATATCGACTCCTCTGTGCATTCTTGTAACACCATTACGTGTCCTCATCTTATATCTACTCCCTAGTCTTCTAATGACCGTTTTACCCATGGAATTTAGCCATTTTTTCATTAAGGGCCATGGTATTTCTCCTTCAAAATCTATAAATGCAATAGGGCTATTATAAGCATAACTGTAAGGTGACATAAAAGGGTTTACACCTTGCTTTGGGTCTGTTGTAAAAAATCTTCCAACTCTCGGGTCTAGCATCCTAGCGCCAAAGTCATATGAGTTACCAATACCTTTTAATTCATCATCTTTTTCTTTACCATTATACCCATAACGGTAGGCTGCACTTGATGCGTGCCTATTAGGTACAAGCATCCCGAACGGATAATACTCATTGTAAGCTACAACATCAGGACTAAAGTTACTAAAAATAGAAGTTCCATCAAATATTGGCAACTTACGATCTGTAACTACTGAAAGTACATTACCTAAATGGTTGCTTAACTCATAACGTTTGTCTCCTACTACTCTTTCTTGATTTATGTATACTATTTCACCTAAAGGCTGTGCATATAAACCGTCTATATTATCTATATATTCTGGTATAGCATCATCGTCTACAAAATCATTCCTTGGATTTCCATCATTGTCATAATCTTCTTCACCAAGTGTTAAATATCCATCACCATCATCATCAGTATCTAAGTAATTAGGATAACCATCAAAATCTAAATCTTCACTAGCATTTACTCCGAAGGAAACTAGCATGTCTTCAGATTCATGTAACGTATATACTCCATCGGCATCGTCATCTTCATCTAAATAATTAAATAAGAAATCATCTCCATCTAAATTTTCGACTATAGCTTCTGGCAATCCAACTGCTAAAGCAACTGCTTCAACATTAACAATTTCAAAATCTGTAAACAACCCATCATTATCATCATCTCTATTCAAGAAATCTACAGGACTTGAATTTCCTTCCAAATTTGTAGGGAATGTATTTTGAATTAGATAATTAACCATTATATTCCCGCCTAGTGAAAAAGTACTTTCGATTGGGTCGTAAAGTCCGTTTTCATTAGCATCTACCATATTATCAATGATTCCGTTATTGTCAGTATCAGTTACTTGCGGATTAATAGTTGTTAATGATCCTGATTCAAACAAATCAAATAAGCCATCACCATCGCTATCCAAATCAAGCCTATTCGGTATACCATCAATATCAGTATCAAATTCAATAGTTGTGCTATTGTTATTTTCTATTAAATCAGTAATACCGTCATTATCATCATCTAAATCAATAAAATCAAAAACACCATCGCCATCTGAATCAACTGGTGGTTGGTATTGACAATTAACCCATTGAGTTAAATCAGTTAAGGTCATATTTATACCCGAAGCCGAATCAATAACTTGTAACCCAGCTGTTGCATTTAAAAGATAGTTACGACTATTAAGTACGCCAGTAGCCTTTTTATATCCATACTCAAATCCGCAAATAGTATAATTTACACCATTACTTGCCGTTAGTGTACTTTGAGTAGCATCATCAAAAGGTTGTAATGATTTGTTAATGTTATTATAACCTTGTATAGTTAATTTTTGAACCCCTTCAACATATACCTCTACTTGTGCAAAAGCACCTAATGGAAAGTTACCTGTAGAATTAGCCGTAATTGCATAAGACAACTCAAAACTTGGTGTTGGTAAACCTTCTACCAAATCTATACTACGTTCTTTAACAGACATGAAAAGTTTATTCGTTTTATGTTTTTCTTTTCTGAATGTTAAACGCGGATAATACAAACCATTTTCTTTTCGGATGGTTAATAATATTTGAGAATTCTTTTTTACAGCTCCAGAAGGACCTATTTTTTTACTTTTATTACTATTTGTTTTTTGTACTATTATTTTTGATAATATAGTTTCATTACTTGTTACATTATCAGCAGTAATTATAGTATTGAAAGTAACTTTATCATTACTAGCAAAATTAAAATACTCTGGTTCTTCCCAAATTGTAGTATTAGCTGCATCAATATATAACGCATCACCATTTATGATTGCTTGCGCTAAATTAGATTTAACAATACTACTTTTAGCTTTACTCAAAAATTTAGTTTGCTCATCATTACCCCCGGTACTACTTGCTGCCAGTTCAATATTTTTATTTTCAATCCCTAAACGACTACTCCCATATAAATGGTGTTCTTTTAATGTAAGCCTTTCTGTAATTGGTGCATTAGGAATTCCAGGAATAAACTGATTTTTTTCCAACACGGCCAATACATTACCTTGAGCATCTCTGTTATATACAGTTCTTTGATATCCACCTAAGCCAACAATAGTAACAGTTTTACTAACTCTATTACCCAAACCATCATACTTAAATTCTATCGTTGTTGGAGGTCCATATACAAATAATGAGTTATTATTCTTTATTACTTTTTTAACCTTACCGTCAACACGCCATTCTATTTGCAAACCTTCGGTTTTGTCTTCTATTAACTGTCCAATTTCATCATATACATAATTGTGAGTACCAACATTATTCGGGTCATAAGTAATCCCTACTCCAGCTAATTGTGCAATTTGATTATCTAAATCTGAAGAAACTACTTTTCCAGAAGCATCTTTTACCAAATTTAGTTTGTTACTTGTTAATTCACCAGTTGTAGTATCATAATTATACTCATAGGTTAACTCATCAATTTGTGTACGAATTCCATTTACAGGTGCAAAACGGTTTAAATCTTTTAAATTTCCATTTTTATCATAATCATAATTCGCAGCAGTATTTTCTGATAAACTTGCTATACCATTATCTATAGTTATTCCAGAAAATAATTTAATACGGTTTAACTGATCGTAATTATAAGTGTTTTTTGAACCGTACACATTAGTTGTACTATTTGTAGCCACATCTCTTACTCCCGTAACCATTTGCTTAATGTTACCATTGTACAAATTTTTATTTAGGGTTGGATTTCCAATGGATACATTATTACTGTATTCAAAAGCATTACCTGAATTTAATTGATCATGCCTTGCTTGATAATCATTATCAAAATAGTTCAAGGAGTATCCAAAAGCATCCTGTGCTACGTTTTTATGAATTCCATTACCACCTTGTTGCACACCATCTTGTCCAAAATCATCTTCTTTTTGAACATTTTCAGTGTTAACCGCTTTTAACCAGCCTTGTAACGTATATGCATAATCAATACCTTGTATATTTTTATCCCCTAACGTAATACGGGCTAAAGGACCATGCTCATAGTATTCATACGCAGCATCTCGCTCCCATAAGCAACCATCGCTTGAAGTTTCTACACTCGTAATTCTGTTATCTGCATCATAAAAATAACGGTGCATAAACTGACCTTTTTTTCCTTGTTGATAAGTAACTTGATGAACATTACCACTAATTAAATCGTAATCATATTGGGTACTAATTACATGAACATCATAATCCGTAAATTGTAATTCGTTGTTTTGTTCAATCAACTCTTTTACATTACCATGAATATCGTAATTATAAAACAACCCGTGTTCAAAGTCAGTTTCAAAATTCGTACTTTGAGAAACGGCTTCAAAATACAATACTCCAGTAACCCTGTTTCTTGCATTATATGCTTCATAGGTATTCACTTCAAATAAATCAGATGATAACGAAATAGCGTTTCCGAAATTATCCGTTTCAAATACTAAAGCTTCATCATACACTGTACGAGTAACTTCCTTTTTGCTTATTGCATCATTTCCATCAAAACTATCAACTGGAGTTGCTGGTGCATTAACACTATACTCCATTAGCTGTCCGACAGTATTTATTAAATAAGTAGGGTAATTAAGTACTGGTTGTGGGTTTACTTTTAACTCACCAGCTTCAACAATTCTTCCTAATTCATCATATTTAGTATAACTGAAACTTTTAACATAAAATGGAGGGTCTGTTGCTCGCTGTTTTGCGTTTTGAGAAGCAATAATCCTTCCTAAACTATCATAAGCAAAAATAGTAACACCTCCATCAGGTGTTTTTTGCCAAATTAATTGGTTTAAACTGTTATATTTATATTCTGTTTCTAAGCTATGTTCCGGAACAATTGCGTCGGTAATGTCCTCATCTCTTTGCACTCCTTCTGGAGGTACTGTTTGCCTTAAATTACCTGCTTGATCATAATAATATAGCGTATATTGATATTCTAAATCTTTAAATTTCATGTCCAGAGTTTCTGACACAGTAGCAAAAGTCGATTCAATATAATCCTTTTTAAAGGTAGCAGCCATAGTAGCATAATACTGATTTTGTGCTTGTAACACATATGCATCCTGTACGTTAGCAACAAACGTAGCACAAGGATTATCAACTAAAATAACAGGATTGGCACTTTCCGAAGTAAAACCAACTCCAACACAAATTTGGTCAGATGTACCAATAGAAGCATTTACTCTTTTGGCTAAAAAAGTAGCCCAAGAATCTTCATTTAAACTAGCCGTAGGATCATCAGGATTCCCATTGTTAAATGGAAGGGTATATGCATAATAATCTGGTATAGCTGCTCCAATAGCTGAATTCCCCCAATTTAACGTTATCCCTCCAAATTCACGTAAACTTAAATAGTATAAATGATCTGTATTTGTAATACCAAATTGAGTATTGTATGCCATGTAATCAGCTACTAAATACTGTAAACTGTCCAAACAAAAATCTTCCTCTGTATATACTGGGAAACCAAAGGTGTTATATGCAGTATAAGTATCATACCCTGAAGTACAACTTACTAAGGGTACTGGTTCTGGAATGCAATCGGTACATGAAGTTGGCGCTTCAAATATTGTTGTAGTTTCTGTTAATCTACCCTCTTCTTGAGTATTGTATTTATCTTGAAGCAAGTTAAAAGAACAAAAAAACTTCCTGTGTATACCACTACCTTGACCATGATGATAAAGCTTAATACCAAATGAGGCATCAAGGATATTTCCGTATAAATCTTCATAAATAATACGAGAATAAGTCTCGTTCCATATAATATCAACTATATGACTTAGATTTTCGAAATCTACTCCAATAAAACTAAAATATAGATATTGATCATGGTAACTATTAAAATCAGCACCTATTGTTTGATCCAAAAAGTAAGTAAAACGCATTCCACTCGGTGGGTTCGGATAAGCTGTTATCTTTGCAAGATCTGGATTAAAATCATGAATTGGTACAGGAGATTCTTGCCAATAAATAGGAGTATGATACAATCTTTCCCAAATTTCTTCAAGAGGGTAATTATTTATAAAATTTTGATGATCAGTATTTAAATATAAATCATCAATTTCATTTGTTTGTTGAAGTTCTGGTATAACTGAATTTAAAAAAGGAATTAAATACTCTTCAAATAACAATTGATCCTCTTCTTGATTATAGCAAAAAATATCTCCATTATCTATAGGCTCTATATAAACATCAACACATGTAAAAGGTCTACAACATGAGTAATTTAAAGGGCCATTAAACACTGCTGGTATACTTATTTCTGTATTGTTATTATCTAGATAATAAATACTTATTTCATCAACTAAATGTGTTCCATAGGAAGTATTGGTATGATCAATGCTAATATTTTCAAAACTAGAAAAATTTGATAGTGTTGTTAAATCAACCCCATTCGTTTCTAAATTAATTCCTATACAAACATCATTTAAATTTAAGGTATAAGTACCGTTTGCATTTCCTGTCCAAGTACCTGTAATATTATTAGGATCCATGTCAAAAAACTCAGGTAAATAACCAGTTATATAAGAAGTATCAGTATTGTTAGTTAAATCATAATTAGTAGCGTTTAAATTTCCATTAGCTGCTAAATCTTTTAATAAGGCTGTAAACGCTTGGCTAAATTTTTCTTTTTTATCACAACTAGTATCTCCAGCACTTAAGTCCTCTCCAGCTGGTTCTCCTGTAGTATCATCATAAGTACCTGTTGTTGAACAGTTCCCTAAACCAATTGCTGTTTGACCATAAAGTACTACTTCATTATACCCTAATGAAGTAGCTGTATTTAACACCCGTACTAAAGCACTAAAATTATACCTGCTATTTCCTGCATACCCTAATGATTGTACACTACGTACTTCTATAATATTCCATCCTGAAATATCTTTATCTACATTAAAATTCGTATTGGTATAAAAATGCACCCCATCAGTTTCAGGCAAAGTTGGTGTATCTGAGGTAGCTAATGTAGTACCGTCAAAATCGAAATTAAATGGGCCGTCAGAAAAAGTTAATCCTGTACCAGAAAGGTCGGTATAAATTTCCGTTGCCATATACACCCCACTGAATGGAAATGATGGGGCAAAACTACTAGCGGTATACTGCTTAAAAAACCCATCTAAAAATACTTGCATACGTAAAGTCATAGGACATGAACCTGTAGCGGTATAATATGCATATCCTGTTTCTGCAGTTAATTGATCAGCTATAGCTTGGTTAGAAGTTCCTGAATTATATAATGCATCCACCCCTACATAACGCTTTACTCTTTTAGCATAACCACTTGAGCTTGTATTAGTACATAAGCTTGGGCTAATACTAGTAACGCCATAATCAACCACATAAGAACTTAACATTTGCTCAAAATCACTATTGTTATTATCGCCAATACAGTAATTTTGCCCACCAAGTGGTTTTGCATATACATGATGGAACGCAGTAACAATTTTTTGCTTTACTGAATTGTAATTACTTATAAATAATAGGGTGAATTCGTCACGTTGTTCTGGCGTTAAACTATTTAAAGTAGATACACTAATACTTGGTAAAGTACTATTATCATTACCTATTGTATTGTTTATATAGCGCGTATATGTATAGGTTAATAAATTTAATTCCGTGCCTTCAAAGTCATTCGTAAGCGCCTCGTTAATAATTTGCTCTCTTTTATATAAATAATCATCCGTAGGACTATTAGTATCAGGATCAAGAGGCAAGGATAATTCTTTAAAATAGGGATCCAAATTTGCAATGGTTGTACCAACAAATAGGTTTATATCATCTGCTTGACCATAATCTAAACTCGTTAAAAAAGACATGTATCCATCTGAATTCAACGTATTTCCGTCAACAGTTTTTATGGCATCGCATACTGCATTTGAATATTCATAATAAGCATATTCTGGATGGTAGGTAGCTAATGATTCAGCCCAACTGTCCTGCCAAACATTTAAAAAATCAGCAAGATTTAATAAATCTTGTGGCGCAGTAAAATAAGTCTCTATTCCATCAGCATCCGTTTGTACAATTACAGTTCCTGGAATAACTTCAGGAGTGTATCCTGACCCGCTATTAGCAATAAGCTCAATAAAACTTTCATCACCATTGCTATTATAATATTTAGCAGTTCCACTTATATAATGGTTTGGTGTTCTCCAACTATTTTCTTGGTTTGGAGTAGTACTTGGGCTAAATAATTCATTAGTAGCTAGTACTCCATCAGCTATTTGATCAGACTCCGTATAATCATCATCTGCCGCTAATAGGTTCTCTAAATCTTCACCATATTCATAATCTATAATACCATCATTGGCACTGTTAAATATGTTTAACGCATGCTCTCGTACGGTTATATTACCAGATTCGTTTAAATTATCTGTATCTAAATTAGTTTCTGTACCAACTGTTACCTGATACATTCCGTATTGTCCTTCAGGTGACATATCATCAAGTATATTTGACAATATATTAGCACATGAAACAGAAGGCGTTGGGGTAATCCCGTCAATAATAACTCCATCATCTACACAAGGTGCATTACAGGCATCAATAAGTGCTTGGTATTCCAATGCCAAGGCAGCTAATAATTCTGGTGTAACTTCAGCGGCAGCTATATCTACTGTTCTTTCTGCTATATATGCATTTACATCTACAGGTAAACTTTGTATACATTCTTCACAACTAGCATAACAACCTAAATCCAAAGCAAGTAAACTATCAAAATCGGGCACACAACCTTGTCCTTCTAATAACCTTAATCTTTCAATATAATCATCAGCATATGCATTTAATGCTTCTTCATTAATAGTCAATTCTTTTTTAACACCAAAACTACCAACTTTTGGCTTAGCAAGCATATCAAAACTATCTGAAATAGATTGGCTAGTCACTAAATTTATTGTTTGTCCAACTACATATGTTCCGTAGGTTTTATTTATTGTTCCTGTATCTAACAATAATGTTTCCCCACATTCATCTAATACATCTAACTCTAAGTCAAACTCATAAGGGTATCCTTCATTTAAACACATAGGTGTAAAAACTCCATCAGAATTAATTGAATATGGTAATGTGTATTCTACAGTCCCATCACTTGAAGATAATTGAATGGACTCATGCTTTAAAATATCATACGAAGTACCAAAATTACCTGTCTGGTATAATTCATTTGTATCAAAAGTTGTATCGGGATTTGTGTCCTGAACTTTCCCTAATAAATCAACTGAAAATGATGCATTTACTAATTGTTCAATTGCATCAAGTGAAGGAGGTGTATCACCAGCCAAAGCAGTCGCTATTGTTCTTCCTTGTGGGTCCAAATAACTCAAACTTACTTGACCATTAGGATCAACTACCATGTTTTTTTTATAATGTGCCGGATTTCCTACATTATCTTGAAACAAACGTTCCAATTCACCTTCATTTACTTTACCATAGTAGTACTTCATTTCATGAGTACTTCCTAATTGGTGTGTTATCCCAACTCCACCTTTTCTACGAATTCTTCCTGTCTTATTAGCCCCGTATTCAATTTGTATAAATGGGTATCCTTGTGCATCGGGTATTTGGTTTTGGTAAAACTTATCAATAACTACATCGGCAGAAGGACTATAATACTTACTAGCCCCGTTTGCAGTATCCATCGGTAACACTAAAGTATTACAGCTTTCAGTAATACTAACATCCCAATCGAAATCATCTTTTGAAAATACTTTTAAAGGACTTACCAAATTAAAATCCTGATGATATTTAATAATGTTTTCACCTGAAGGTACCGGAAGTATTTCAATTGCCGGCCTTCCTTGGTAATCATATTTTACCTCGCCAACAATTGCATTATCATCAGAGTTAATTTTTGTTACTGTTTGCCTATTACGTAGCGTACCATCAAAATAACTAACTACTTCTTTTTTCTTCCCATTTTCAGCATAAGAAGCTTGAAATTGCCAGTTCTTTAAATTTTCATGTGGGAGTACAGCAATATGTTCCCAACCATCTACATATTCAATAGCAGCACTATTATTGGTGCTCCATTGCCCATAAAAATCCGTAGTAACATCTTCATTTATAAATACACCAACTGCTCGTACACGGTAAACCAAAAATCCATTACTGTATATTAACGGAATTTTATAATTAGTATCTTTTATTTCAACACGCGTATTGTTTAATTCAAAATCACGTTGTGACAATTCAATATCACTAGCGTTTTTAGGAGTCGTTATACCATAATCATCTATCCATGTCCATTCCAATTGGTATGCTTTTGCACCTATAATTTCTTGCCATCCAAAATTTAATTCATATCCATCAGTACTAATTGTAGTTGTAACCGCTGGTAATTGCGTAGATAGTAACCTGTATTGTTGTGCTTTAAAGCCTAAAACTAATTCCACATTATCAGGGGTAATAGCAAAAGGAGTTCCATTATCAGTATTGGTATTCACAACACTATTTATGGTAACATTAAGCCCAAATCTGTTCTCAAATGCTTTATAATCCAAATCGTTTACCGTTACTCCGGCAACAGTGCTATATTCAATTTCCAATACCTCAGTTGTAGTATTACTAGTATCAGGTAATCCTGTTGGGAATAATGGTGTTACTGTTAAACTAATTGCTGATGTGAATGAAACATTTACCCCAATAGCATCATTAACTTGTAATTTAAGATAACTAGTTGGTTCTACTGAAACAGCATTAGTTTGTCCTATGTTAGGGTCTAATATTCCACCTACTGTGGAAGTAGGTAAAATCTGGTTTCCTGAAAGTTCAACATTGGACACTTCTATTTGTTGTGCGAAAAATTGAATTGTACTTAATAAAAAAGTAGTCAACAACAGGCTTTTTACGAATACGTTTTTCATGTATTTTTATTTTTTTATTCTGTCAATAGCGTACTTATAATAGATTTCTTTTATTACAAAGTTCAATTATAATTACAAATTAGTTAGTTATGTTTTTAGTCAACCAATTGATAGTTGGTATATTTTTTATTTAATATAACGGTACTTCCTTTTTTATGGATATAATTTGACAATACGAATTTTTCATCATCTATAGTATTCTCCAATGGAGCACAAATAATTTCCAGGCGTGGATAATTCGTTTTAATTTCTCCATTTGCTGTTTTATACTTTTTTACTTGATTGAAATACATAATTTGCTTTTGTATTTCATAGGTGCTTTTATTCACAAATACTTCTAATTTTGAATAGGGTAGTTGAGTAATTTCTGAAGTATAAAAAATACATTGATATCCTGAATCTGTTTCTTTTACTTCTTTTTTTACAAAATAGGGCAGTAACTTTTCAATATCCATAGGATTCATTTGATTAACACTAGCTTGGTTAACCTGATTGTGTTGCACCAATTTTTGATCGTGTGCTATTTTAAGCATATCTGCTCCAATAAGGATCATTTCAGTATTCAAAATTTTATAATACATGTCAGCCGAATTTTTTATTAAAACAGCATCATAACTTTTAAAAACATCACTTGTTGTATATGTTGCATATGAATGGTATTTCATACCTAAACTATACTTGTCTTTTTTATAACACTGCTGTGCCTTGGTGATAATAGTTTTTGCATCTTGAGCAAAAACAGTCCCAAAACTTAACAGTAATAAATAAATAGATATCCCTAGTTTCATAAATTTATTCTGATATTTTTGAGTTTCCTGATCGCGTTTCTTGTATAGTAACAACACCTATTTCTGTTTCTTTCTTTACACGTATTAAACCACCTTCTATATCATATTCATAAAAAGTAGCATAATTATTTTCATCCAATTCAGCCATTAGTTGCTGTGTAACCGGATCATACACAAAACTTTTTAAATTAGAGTTGAATGGTGCTACTCTGATATCATCAAAATAAGTTTCACCACCAGAACTATTAGAATTTGCTAACCCTATATCTATATAGGTGTCAGAATGGGTATCTGGAATAGTGAATATTCCTGTTATTTTTTGCCAGCCCTCAATTATCTTCCCTGATGGAGTAAATGAAAAACTAGCAGAAGCAAAAGTTACATTTACGGTACTCGTATATGTAATTTGTTGTATTTCATGTGCTTCTTTTACCCATGCACTCACAACGTACTTATCACCAGGTTTTAAGTTAAAGGAATCGTTATCACAACTTCTAATAGGAGAGGGAATAATCTGAGAATATCCCAAACAACTTATTAAACTTATTAAAATGTATAGTGTATTTTTCATGTCGATTAATTATTTACGAAAGCATTTAAGTCTATTATAATTAGCCCATGAGTACAATTAGTATTATGGTATTGGAATATATAAATACTTTCCAACTCATTATTTAAACTAGAACAATATCCTGATCCATCTGGATTGTGTTCAATATGAATTGAGGTTGTACCATCAACTTCATTAACATTTGCACTTATAAAAAAACATTCCGCAGTGTCAATTGGTGTAAAATCTTCCAACATAACAGGTACAGTAACATTTCCTTGACCATTAGTATTCAAATTAATAAATATTTTCTCGCAATAATTTCCATCTAGTTCACCATCTCCATCGCCCGTATTGTTAGTAATACATTCAGTACAATCTGCACTAGGGAAATATCCTTCAGGACAACACAAGTCTTTACATGGCTGTATATCACAATCTTCAAAATAATCTCTTACTTGGACCACTTGATTAGGCTGTACAACAATACTATGACGCCCTGTGTGTGCTTCTTGATCAGTTCTATTGCCATTGAATCCACTCTTAAAACTAAAATGATTTTCAGCGGTACTTAATGCCCCTCCTAAGTTATAGTTTATCCCAGGATAATAGTCATAATCTTCAGCGCCATCAAATCCAATTTCACCATATTCAGCATTGGATGCTACTGCAGTTGGCAAAGTGTATTGATAACCATACTGGGCAGCGGAATGCCTTCCCAATGCATCTTTATTTTCTAATTCTGCACCAAAAGGACTATATTTTGTCACTTCACTTGCAAATGTCCAATTACTAGTCTCTGATGAATTTTCGTCAGTTACGCTATCCATTTTCCAAGCACCATTTTCTAAAAAATAAAATGGTGAGAATTCATTAAAAAACCCTTCATTTCTTACAGATACGCCAACACTACTAGTATTTCTTCCAGTTAAATAAGCATATGATTTTACAGCTCTATGATCTCCTAATACATTGTATTTGTACGGGTTAAAACCTAAACCAATATAGTCAATATCTTCCTCTGCTTCAATCGCTAGTCCATCATCGGTAACTGGAAGCATTGGTAATAAACTTTCACGCTGAGGTTTCCAAAAACTATTGTATTCTACTGCGCTGGCATTTACTATTCTAGTAATATCTAACGTAGTTGGGTCAGAAATATAAGAACTTTCGGATATATTATTATAGGTCCCATTTCCATCAATATCAATAGGGTTCACCATACTTGTAACTGAGGCCATAGAAGCCATTTGTTGGTTACGATATCCCGAACGTTTAACTTTAAATTTATACAAAGCTCCACCTTGCTCACAAATATTAAAAATAGCACCACTACTGTCCATAAACAGTATTTGATCCATAACTCCGTTGTTATCCGAATCAAAAAAGTCAACAACCCAAACCCTACCTGGAACACCTCCAAGACTAGGTAATCCTCCTATACTAGAAGCTTTAAAAGGGGAATTAAATCCTGTGTTAGAAATAATATTTCCATTATGATCATACAATAATAATTCATCACCTTTATGAAAAAATTCTTGTGCATTTTCTACAGGCGTTTCATACTTATTTAATAAACTAAAATACCCTTGTCCTTCAAAATCAATATACCCTTCTATATCCAAATTATTAGATGCCTTACGCATACCGTCATAATGCCAATGTGCTGGATAGGTCATATTAAAGTAATGATCATCATACTCATTTATAGTTTCCGTAAGTAATATCTGCCCAGTTTCAGCATCCCAAGCTTTATTTTTAGTACTCACTGTAGCCCCTAAATCACGAGCAGTTTTTTCAATCAATATTCCTGATTTATGAATTACCTTGGTTGTCGTTGCCATTTTTAGCAAGCTTTCATGCTTTGCTTTACTTGGTATAATCATTGGCACAGGAACTGGTATAACTCCAAAAATAATTACAACTATGTTAATATGTGCACCAACTGTATTTGTTTGTGTTATTGCAGTTCTGAAATCATTAATAATTTCATAGTCAACTCCTAATTCATGATTTGTTTCAACTTCGCCTAAAGCCCCTATAACTGGCAACTTATTATTTAATGCTGTTGCATCAGTTTCAGATACACTATATTTATAGGTAACTCCTGACAACTCTTGACCATACTCATCATATACTGACTGTCCTTTTTGTTTCCCATTCATATCATTGGTTTCAATAACAAATCCTTGCGTCATAGTTACATGAGTTTTTACATCAATATTCAATACCGCATTTAAAAAACTTTCTAAAAAGTTTCCTTCATTACTGTCGTAATAGGGTTTATTTTTCTCTCCATTGATTGCTGTTAAATCGGACTTTGTAGGGAAGTTTTTTGAAGTATAAAACTCGCTGACTACCTTTCCAGTAGCATGACGTGTAATTTTAAGGTCCGCAACTCCATCTCCATCAGTATCTTTTTCTCTTTGCAAATTTTTAACCTCTACCCAACTATAAGTAATAGTAGGAGATGGATAAAAAGATGAGGCAAATGGTTTTTCGTCATAAGAAACTTCTTTTGGGCTTAACCATTTATCTATAACACTATTATCATCACCTTCATAGAATGGTGTTACAAAAGGATTTTCTTTATTTCCGTTTGGTTCAAATGTAGCCACTCCACTTGACCCGTTATTTTCTTTTAAATCATAATTATACTCTTGACCATAATCTGAACG
>Ga0209291_1000953_pt1 | contig 26957 bp, 22 predicted proteins | sample GOMGulsemesocosm_FD_184633 | JGI IMG/M metagenome (GOLD analysis project Ga0209291, IMG submission 184633) | Methane-oxidizing microbial communities from mesocosms in the Gulf of Mexico - GOM9B Gulf of Mexico (SPAdes) (version 2) | ecosystem: Environmental > Aquatic > Marine > Cold seeps...
AATAGCATCTTTTAAACTTGAGTTATTTACACTGTAAATATCTTCAGCAGAAAGTTTACCTCCTAAGCTTTTCATTTCTGTTTCGTTCATTCCTTTCAATAAAGAAGGAATCCACATACCTCCTTGCTGTGCGGAAACATTCACACAAATAAATAATACAAGTACTTTTATTAATTTCATTTTTAAGTTATTTTATAGTCGCTCAAATATAACAAAAGGAACACAATTATGTGTTCCTTTTAGTAATACATTAGATAATCTAATGTATTACATTCAACCAAAAAACTAACTTAATTTATTAAAGTGTTTTTACAAGTCTTATGAATTCTGCTCTATATCCATCTTTGTCCTGTCCTCGTCCTTTTTCCGCTAATGAAATAACATCATTGAAATTTGTTTTACTAGTGTATTTGGAGTTTCTTAATTGCATTCCGAAAAGCGCTACTGCTGATGAAAAATTGAAGTCTTTTATATTATGAACCTTATTTTCATCTTCCGCAGTTTTCACAATTTCAATACTCTTTTTACCATCAGGTTTTTTATATCTAAATTTAACAGTTAACAACTCCTTGGAAAACGAATTTGAAGAACTTGTTTTAGTATATTTTAACTCAGGAATCTCCTTTAGATAATCACTTTCAGTTCCTTTTAAAATTATTTCATAAAGAGCCGTTACGGTATGTCCACTTCCTAACTCACCTGCATCTTTAGTGTCATCAATAAAATCCTCATCATTTAACAGTCTATTTTCATAACCAACTAGTCTATATGCTTCCACTATATTCGGATTAAATTCAACTTGGATTTTCACATCTTTAGCAATAGTATATAATGTTCCTCCAAACTCTTTTCCAAACATTTTTTGAGCTTCTTGCATATTATCTATATACCCATGATTACCATTTCCTTTATCAGCTAGAGTTTCCAATTTCGAATCCTTATAGTTTCCATAACCAAATCCTAAACAAGTTAAAAAGACACCTGACTTACGTTTTTCTTCTATCAATTCCTCCATATCCTTATCACTAGATAGCCCTATATTAAAGTCGCCATCAGTTGCTAATATTATCCTGTTATTCCCTTTTACAACAAAATTATCTTGCGCTATTTTATACGCTAATTCAATTCCTTCACCACCTGCTGTTGAACCGCCAGATTCTAAACTATTCAATGCTTCCATAATTTTTTGCTTATCAGAACCTGAAGTAGGTTCTAAAACAACACCTGCTGCACCAGCATATACTACTATTGAAACTGTATCTTTTTCTCTTAACTGATTCGTTAAAAACTTAAACGCCTTTTTTAAAAGACCTAATTTGTTTGTTCCTCCCATAGAACCAGAAACATCTATCAGAAACACTAAATTACTCGCTGGTAATTCATCCTGAGCTAACGTTTTTCCTTGTAAACCAATACGAACTAATTTAGTTTGTTTATTCCAAGGTGTAGGGTTCACCTCTGTAGTAATGGAAAAAGGGTGCCTTTTTTCCGGTTGTGGGTAATTGTATTCAAAATAATTAATAAACTCTTCAATTTTAACGGCATCAGGATGTACTTTTTGACCATTATTTATCATTCGTCTCACATTAGCATATGATGCTTTATCTACATCGATAGAGAAAGTTGATAAAGGTGATAAGTGAGTTCTTTCAAAATTATTTTCTTGAAACTCGCTGTATGACTCATCATTTTGAACTCTATAATTTCCTTTATGGGTAGTTATAATTATTACTCCTTTTTTTGCAGCTTTCCCAAACTTACGAATTGCCTTTCTAGAGGCGTACATAACTTTACTTTCAATTATATTCTCATCTAAATTAATTACGTGAGATAACTGTTGTTTTGGAATAAACTGACCATCAACAATATATAACGGCTGATTTTTATAATTAATATTTTCTCTTTGGATATTATTATCTATAGTAACTCCTCGCATCTTACCAGATAATGTTTGACTAATTGCTTTTTGATATGCCTTCTTTTTTTGCCTTTTAATTTGTGAAGCTGATGGCTTATAATTATTCCTTGAAATAGCATAACTACAAACAATAACCTCTTCCAGACTATTATCAGCTTGCATTGAAACATCTATTATTGAACTAGTTCCAACTTTCTTTTCTTGATCTGCATATCCAACGTAAGAAAACACTAGTATATCTCCTAAATTAGCTTTAATCGAATATAATCCATCAAAATCGGTTGAAGCACCAGTAGAGGTGCCTTTAATTACGACAGTTGCTCCTGGTAATGGCATGTTTGTTTCATCGACAACAGTTCCTGATATTGTTTTTTCTTGAGCAATACTGAATAAAGTTACAAAGAGTAACACTACAATTGATAGCGATTTCATAATGATAGTTTTTTAATTGTTTACTCAAATGTCTTTGAAATAAACGGCACTAAAAATCATAAATGAGGGAACGAGTAGTATTATTGAGTGAAGTTGCTTTTTGAGTTAGGATGGCTAATTTATAGTATAAAGAATCTGGAGTGGTTTCTCATACCGTAAAAATGATATTTAAAATCTGAAATAAATATAATTGATTTATTTATTAAATTTTTGACAGACCTATCTAGGTCTTGTAAAACCTACTATTATAAGAAACTATAGCAAAGTTAATGTTTGTTTTCGTTGAATTTTACCTGATGAAGTTTCTATGAATTCTGAGAGTGTAAATACATCTTTTGGTATTTCGTATTTTGAAAGTTGACAGTTTTGATAATCTGACTTAGACAAGCTCATATTTACATCAGATTCAATTACAAGAATTAATTTTTCGCCTAATTTTTCATCAGGTATTCCTGCAACAAAAAAACGTTCCTTAATTAGTCGAGAAAGCTTTTCTTCAATTTGTTCAGGAAACAATTTTACTCCACCACTATTAATTATATTGTCATAACGTCCTAACCATTCAAATTCTGAGTTAGATTCTATCTTGACTATATCATTGGTCACTACAAGTTCTTTAGATACTTTTGGCGCATCAATAACTAAGCAACCTCTCTTATCTTTAGAAATAGAGACATTTGGGAGAATATGATAATGAGACTTGTCACTTTCATTCGAAATGCCTTTAGAAAAATTATTCAACTTTTTAACGGCAATATGAGTTATGGTTTCCGTCATACCATAAGTCCCAAAACAATTTGTAGTTACTGCTTGTAATTCTTTATTTAGAGTTGATGAGATTGGTGCCCCTCCAATAATTAACTGTTTAATTTTATGTAAATCAACTAAAGAGGATTCAACTTGCAAAGGCACCATAGCACAAAAATCATAGGATGCTGTTAGATTTTTAAGTGGGTTGGCTATTGGTGGCATCAAATGAATATCCCATCCCAAAACCATTGCCCTTACCAACATCATTTTACCTGCAATATAGGTAGCAGATAAGCATAATAATGCTTTTGTATTTTCATTTAAACCGAAATGACTCCCTGTAGCCAAAGCGCTATTACGCATATGTTTTTTTAAAAGTTTTATTTCTTTAGGAGCACCCGTTGATCCTGATGTATTCACTAAAACATAATCGTATTCATTCATCCAATCGGTTATAAAAACACCTATGTCTTTTAAATATATTTCATCAGAAGCAGTTAATTCTTCTGAAAACTTCAATAAAGATGTTTCCGTAAATGATTGCTTATTTATTTTAAATGACGGATGCACTATTATTTAGCTTCTGTTTGAGTTTCAATTGAAGGGTTTACTACGTTCCCTGTGAGTTTTTCTGCCCAGTTATTCCATTTATATTTTTTAGAGAAAATGAATAATAGAATTGGAAAAATAATCAAAACAGGAACTAAAACATCGTATCCAGCGGCTGGTTCTGACATATCTTTTAAAATAGAATTAGTTTGAAAAGCAGTCCAGTTAGCAGTAACTAATAAAGCCGTGACTAAATTATTTGCTGCATGAAATCCAAGAGCCAACTCCATACCTTCATCCATTAAAGTTATAATTCCTAGGAAAAACCCAGTTCCAATATAATACACCATAATGATGTAACCAATTTTCTCGACTTCAGGATTTGCTATATGCATTAACCCAAAAACAAGTGACGTTATTACTAAAGGAAACCACCTATTTTTAGTAATAACTCCCAACCCTTGCATTAAATAACCTCTAAACAAATATTCTTCAAAACTAGTTTGTAATGGTATTAATATGATACCAATTATAGCTAAAACAGCAAATTTATTCAGGTCAAAATTCCATTCATAATTTTCTGGAGAAAGTAGGTATCCTACAACCGTAAGCACTATAGTAACCATTGCCCATAACGAAAATGCAAATCCGACTCTTTTCCAATCAACTTTTTTTCTCGATGTTGTAAGCGATGTAAAATCTAACTTATGTAAATATTTGGTCCATAAAAACAATGCTATCAAACCAACAACAAACGGAATTAACATTAAAAAAAGTGTTGTGTTGGGATCAAATAAGGTATAAATAGCTGACATATCAGACATATTTATCATTTCACCAGTTTTCATCATTTTATAAGCTATAGCCCCCATTAATGGAATTGCTCCAATTAATTGAGCAGCCACTAAAAATATGACTACAAAACCAATTGCATACTTCCATCCTTCATGTAATCCCTTATAAGCCTGTTCTATATACATATTTATATATTAAATTTCCAATTCAACTCTCTATTATAATGCAATTGTCCATTTTTAACTTCTAACGGACTATCAATGTTATTGGTATATAAACTACCTGTACCTAACCCCTGTGGCATTGGATTGTTTAATGTGTAGGTCCATTGACTTATTGCATTTAACCCAACATTACTTTCCAAAGCACTAGTAACCCAATACTCAATATTATTTTCACTAGCCAAATCAATCCATTCCTGACTTCCTTTAAAACCACCTATTAAACTAGGTTTTAAAATAATGTATTGTGGTTGTATTGTTTGTATGATTTTTTGCTTTTTTGTTACATCAAAAACACCAATTAATTCCTCATCTAAAGCTATGGCTAAAGGTGATTGTTCACACAAACGTGCCATTTCATTAACTTGGTTTGGTTTTATGGGTTGCTCAATAGAGTGTAACTCTAAATTAGACAACACTTTAAGCTTCTCTAATGCTGTTTCAGGTAAAAAAGCACCATTAGCATCTACACGAAGTTCTATCTCTGATTTTGAATATTCTTTTCTGATTGATTTTAACAAGTTAATTTCTGTATCAAAATTAATTGCTCCAATTTTCATTTTTATACACGAAAAACCATTGTCCAGCTTCTCCCGTATTTGCTTCTTCATGAAATCTTCACTACCCATCCATACCAATCCATTGATAGGTATAGCTTTGTTTCCTTTAGTGAATTCTGAAGGATACAATTCAAATTCATCAAAACTCTCTATCGATAAAAAGGCTTGTTCTAAACCAAATTGGATGGAAGGAAACGCTACTAGCTCTTCTAACAAAGTTGATAGTCCTAAATGGATGTTATTGCACGTCCACTTTAGTTTTTCTTCATACTCGGGAACATCATCTACTGATAATGTTCGTAAAATCCCACATTCTCCAATTCCATATTTTTCTCCTTTTTCAAGAATGATAAACCAAGTTTCTTTAGTTTTTAATACCCCACGTGATGTACCACTTGGTCGTTTAAATTCTAAGATGTGTTTTTTGTAGGTCGCTTTTAGTAAACTCAAAAGGGTATGTTTAATTTCTTAAATTATTTATTTATAAAATTCTTTTCTTTCTTAAATTTCAATTCAGTCATAAGTATTCTTTTTACACAACTACTTACTGTTTTTCTACTACAGTTTTATATTTATCCAAATAGCCTTGGTCAATATCACGGAGCATTCCTTTAAAATATGGAAACATACAACTCATTATATATGAATTACTTTTACATACAGATCCTTTAGTTAATATAGTGGTACTCCCTTTATCTGAAAAAGAATATGAATCTGTTTTAATCATATTATCCGAAGTAAAATTAAATGTGATAGTCTTATTTAATTTATATGCTAAAACTTCTTCCATCATTTCTAACTTTTGACCATCTTTATTAACAATCATTTTATACTTACTTCCTACTATATTAGGAGTTTCAATAATTGTTTCAATTAACTCAATTTCTGGTATCCATTCTTTTAATAAGTCTTGATTTGTAAAAGCTAAAAATACCTCTTCAACTGGTTTATTAATTTCAATTTCAGTAGTATATACAGTTTCCTTCACAAGGAGTCCTGTTCCAAAAAACACAAGTAACAAAACACATAGGATTGATATTATTATTTTAATTGCTTTCATAGTTAATCATTTTTAAAGTTGAATTGATTTACCTATATCTAAAAGAAGTAATTCCTTTTTACTCGATTCAAATTTTGCTATTGCCGCATCTTTATTTATTTCAATTGGTGGAAAAGTATCATAATGACATCCTAATATTTTATTACATTCCACAAAGTTGGCAGCAATAATTGCATCATCAATCCCCATAGTGAAATTATCTCCGATAGGAAGAATTGCTAAATCTAATTTAGTTTGCATTGGGATTAATTTCATATCAAAAGTTACTGCTGTATCACCCGCAACATAAACTGATTTATCCTTATGAGCAATTACAAAACCACCAGGTTGTCCTCCATAACTTCCGTCTGGGAAAGAAGAAGTGTGTACGGCGTTAACATATTTAATTCTTATATCATCAAACACACAAGCACCGCCATGATTTAATGGGTGTCCATCAAAATCTTTTGCAGCATAATGCATCACAATTTCATAATTAGAAATAATTTTTCCTCGCGTATGTTTTGCTATACTTTCAACATCTAAAATGTGATCCTGATGCGCGTGAGTTATTAATATATAATCTGCTTTTAAAGTATTTATATCAATATGACTTGCCAAAGGGTTCCCTGTAATAAAAGGATCGATCAAAAGTGTTTTATTATTTACTTCAATTGAAATTGTACCATGTCCTAAATAAGTAACTTGCATATTTATTATTCTAATAAATTAAACAAGCAAGATAAGAAAATATAGTATGAATTTTAAAAAAACAAGAGAGAAGCTATTACTAATTTAGCTTTAAAAAGAAAAAGAGAATTCCATTTTTTCACCATAGTCAATTTTTATTTCTGACTGTAATTGATTGGTTAATCGGACTATAATTTTTTCGCTTAAAGTATCATCAAAGTTTACATTCCAGTTAGCTGGAGCATGATTGTTTATGAATTTGAATTTACACCTATTACTATCATAGCAATAATCTAAATTAATAGCTATTTCTTTTCCTGGAAGGTATAATTTATTTTTTATGCTAAACAATAACAATTCATTAATTATCAACCCTAACGGTATTGCTTTTTCAATATCAATTTCGAATACTTTAGCATTAATACAAAATAATTTATTCAAGTCTTCTGAAGCTAAATTATTTTGATTTATATTTTTTTCAACAATAGAATTCGCTAGAGTATTGATGTTTATTTTTTTATGGTCAATTTCGGTTTGAAAAATGATTTTATTCAATATGCCTAAAGCAGCAAATCTACTTTTACTATCTTTTAATTCAGAGAGTACTTTTTTGTCAATCGAGTGTCGGAGCTGTAAGTTAATTAAACTGGAAACTAACTGAATATTATTCTTAACTCTATGGTGCATTTCCTTTCTTAAGAAGTTTGTTCTTTTTTTAAGAAAAATAGTTTTAGCTAATAAATATGCAATTACTATTAGGGATAAACAAAATAATAATGAAGATAAGGTATATGAAAATGCAGCAAACCAACTTTGCTTAATTGTTAAAAACAATATACACCTGAAAAATACCATAATAATATAAATGTAACATCAACGATTTGAAAGTTAGTTTCAGGACTAATTAAGTTAACACTTAATTAGTAACAATAGGCAAAAATGTTGTGAAGTTGTTTTTATTTATGGTAAAACAGTTAAAAGTTGTTGAATTACAAATCTAGTATTGCCTGAATAATAGGCTTATACTCTTTTGAAATAGGTATCATTTTATCATTTATAATAATATCTCTTGAGTTAAGAGCTTGAACATGCTTGATATTTATGATATATGATTTACTTGTTCTATGAAAATCGCTTTGTGGCAATTTTTTAAGGAAATCCTTTAAGGTAGAACGAACAACATATGTTTTACCTGTTGTATAAATTTCAATATACACATTATCCGATTTTATATAAAGGATATCTTTAAACACTATTTTTCGATACAAATGACTATCCTTAACAAAAATAGATTTCTTTGATATTTTTTTAGAAGTACTTGTTTCTGGTTCTGAAGCTACTTCTTGAAAATTAGACATGGTAATTTCAATAGTCGTAAATAAATCTTTTTCCTCAAATGGCTTTACCAAATATCCATTAGGCTTTACATTTTTAGCTTGATTTACAGTTTCCTTATCAGAATTTGAAGTGACAAAAACAAAAGGAATATCGAAGTTTTCTCTAATATACTCACCAACATCAATCCCTGACTTTTCAGTAGCTAATTGAATATCTAATAAAGCTAAATCAATAGTGTTTTCATTTAATGCTTCAACCGCCTTTTCATAAGAAGTAACGTTTGCTGAAACAGTGTATCCCATATCCTCTAATATCATTTGCATATCATCTGCTATAAGGACATTATCTTCTACTATTAATATATTTATGGATTTACTCATCTAAAAGTATTTTTCAGGTTGCTACGAGCAATAAATATACGGTTTTTTAAATTAATATTGTTGCGTACATTCTGTTTTTTGTTGTCAAACAAATAAAATATGTGGTGAAACAAATTTACTCAATTGTATGCTTGATATTAAAATCGTATATTTAACTACGTGAATTTCATTAATTTATAGACATTTTGAGTCCAAAAAAACACATATTCCTTATATTTTTATTTTGCTATACAAGCTTTTCTTTAGCTCAAAAGGTAAATTTAAAATTTAACCACTTTTCAATTGAGGATGGGCTTTCTCAAAATACAATTAATACCATAACGGAGGATAGAGATGGTTTTTTATGGATTGGTACTGACGACGGTTTAAACAAATTTGATGGTCTTGAATATAAGGTATATCAGTATAGCATTTACAATAAAAACAGCTTATCTAATAATCAAATAACCTCTACAGAACAAGATATAGAAGGCAATATGTGGGTTGGAACTATTGTGGGGTTAAATAAAATTAATTTAAACACAAATATAATAACACGTTTTCAATCGGATACACTAATAGCTAACCATAGAATCAATACTATAAAACAAATAAATAAAAATAAAATATGGGTTGGGACTGATAAAGGACTAAGAGCATATGATTTAGAAAAAAAAACATTCAGTAAGCCACCTCAACTAAATTCTATTGCTGATCAATTTGTTTCAGATTTTGTTATTGATGAAAATAAAAATGTTTGGATAGTTACTCGAACAGAATTGTTTTATTATAATACCTCTACTAAAAACATTACATCATTAATAAAGAGTAATACACATACATTATTTAATAAATTAATCATTGATTCAAAAAATAATTTATGGATTGGTAGTGACAAGGGCCTGTACCACTATACACCCTCAACTAAAAAATTAAAAATATACACTGAAAATCAAAATAATAGTATTTCTAACAACGAAATAACCTCTTTATTTGAAGATCAAAACCATACTCTTTGGATTGGAACTAGATTAGGATTAAATGAATTTGACACACGAAACAATCAATTTACAGTATATAAAAATGAAATAAAAACTCCAAAAAGCCTTAGCTACGATACTATTTACTCAATATTTCAAGATAGTTCAGGAGTGTTATGGATTGGTACTTACAATGGATTAAATAGTGTTTTATTAGAACAAAAACTATTTAATCATTTTTCAATTTCGCCAAAGTATCAAGACAGTTACAACTCTAACCTAGTATGGAATTTTGAAAAAGATAAACGTGGAAATCTATGGATTGCTACTAGTAATGGTATTCACATCTACAATAAAAAAAATGATACTTTAAAATCTATTAATACTTTAAATGATAATCGGAAGGATGCTTTAACTGATGTATATGCATTACGTTTCGATCAATTTGATAATTTATGGGCAGGTGGATTAAATGGTGTATATTATTTACCGTCAAAGGACGTTTATAGTATTTGGAATAAGAAAAACATTAAGCTTCAAGAAATTAAAAATAAGGCTCTTGATTCAGCGAAAGACATAACGTACTTTATTGAAATAAAAAAATTAAAAGAAATGTGGATTAGTTCATTGTCTGAAGGACTAATTAAAGTCGGTAATTTGACTAAAAACCTAGATGATTTGGATGTAACCTTGTATAAAGCATCTAGCAATAAAAAAACAAATCTTGCTAGTGATGCTACCTCAGCAATTGTTAAATCATCAACAAATAACTTATGGATTTCTACGCGAAAAGGGCTAAACAAATACGATTATAAAACCCAACAATTCTCTTACTTTAATTTTAATAAAGACCCGAATTCAGAAATTGAAATTTCATCATTAAACATACAAAACGACAGCACTCTTTGGGTAGGAACTTTTACAAGTGGCTTAATTAAGTTTAATACCCTAACTGAAAAGTATACCTTTATTACCACTAAAGATGGTTTAGCAAACAATTGTGTGTATAGTATTCGTATAAATAAAAAGAATAAAGACTTATGGCTTAGTACTAATAGAGGTATTTCAAAATATACTATTACAACAGGGAATATAAAAAACTTCTCCAATATCTATGGCTTACAAGATAATGAATTTAGTGAAGGATCAGATTATTTAGATGAAGAAGGAATTCTTTATTTTGGAGGGATTAATGGTTTTAACTCATTCCATCCTGATAGTATAAGCACTAATAAAACACTAGCAAAAATCAGCTTAAGTGAGCTTAAGGTATTTGATAAAACTGTTAGGGTTAATCTTAGTAATAACACTCTTGGTATTTCTGATGATGATAAAACAATTTTAACCAAAGACATTTCTAAAACGGATAGCCTAACCCTTTCTTATAAGCACTCTGTATTCAGTTTTAAAATATCTATATTACATTTTCTAAGTCCAAAAGATAATAAATTTGCCTATAAATTAGATGGTTTTGATAAAGATTGGATTATCCGAAACGCAAAAAAAAATCAATTTACATATACAAACCTTGACCCCGGAGCATATACCTTAAAGCTTAAAGCTGCAAATAGTGATGGGATTTGGAATGAAAAGCCTAAACAAGTAGTTATTACCATCTCACCTCCATACTGGAATACATTATGGTTTTACTGGTTAGCATTTATTGCATTAGCAACAATAACTTACTTAATGCTACAGTTTTGGAAAAATCAAATAAAACACAAGCAAAGACGTGTCTTTTTGAAAAAAGAAAATGACCAGAAAACAAACATGCTTAAAGAAATTCATCATAGAGTAAAAAACAACCTCCATATCGTAAATAGTTTACTTAGGATACAATCATCAAAAATTGAGGATGAACATATTGTTCAAATGTTTAAAAAAACACAGCGAAGGGTTCTATCAATGGCTATTTTACATGAAAAGATGTATCAATCAGAGAATTTAAAAAATTTAAATGCCAAAGAATATTTTGAATCTTTAATCAAAGATTTGGTTGATACTTATGGTATTAATAAATATATTGAACTTGATGTCAGTATTACACCAGTAAACTTTACAATGGACACGTTACTCCCTCTAGGTTTAATTATTAATGAGCTCATTAATAATTCATTAAAATATGCTTTTAAAGAGAAAGAAAAAGGTAAAATAAGCGTCCATATTAAAACTACTAAAAGAAAAGGTTATTATGAACTTATTATTGGTGATGATGGAATTGGTATTCAGGAAGCCCAATCCTTAAAATCAAATCAAATAGGCGCTAATTTAGTTCACGCATTTGTTAAACAATTAAACGGAACTATTAATCATATGGAGCTACCAGGAACATTTTATAAAATTGTATTTAAAGGTGCTTAAAATATTATTATTTAAAATTAAATGTAACTTCCACACCTGAATCACTTTTTAATATTGCTTTAGCATTTATTTGGCTAGCTAAACGACTCACTAATCGCATTCCTAAAGATTTATATGACTCTATATTAACATTGTCTAATCCAATTCCATTATCTTTATAAGCAAAACAATACAGCCCGTTTTTCTTTTCTATAGATATAAATATACATCCAGAATCCTTATCAATAAAAGCGTGTTTATAAGAGTTTGTCAATAACTCATTTAATATTAAACCCAATGGTATTGCTAGGTCTAAATTTAGCAAAATATCTTTTACCATAACGTTAACCTCAACATTTCTATCTTCATTATTATATACGTTTTTAATATTGCGTAATAATGAATTTAAATAATCCGTTAAATCTACTTTATCTATATTTTCAGATTCATAAAGTACTTTATGAATCAAAGCCATTGCCATGACTCTGCTTTTCCCTTCTGATAATACTTTTCGAGCAGATTTATTATCTACTTGCCTAGACTGCATATTGAGCATACTATACACGATTTGTAAATTATTCTTTACTCGATGGTGTATTTCTTTTAAAAGAGTATCTTTTTCAATGTTTTTATCATTAATTAGTTCCAAAGATTTTTTTAAATCCTCTTCTACTTTTTTTCTTATTCTTATTTGCTTTCTAAGTGTTATATTCCATAAATAAAAAAAAGAGAACATTAACAGAATCGAAACTAATCCGTATACAATATAGTTTCTTAGTTGTTTACTATCTATTCCATGCTCATAACGAATGGTAATCCAATTATTTCTAATTGTACTATGATGACTTTTTGTTAGATTATCGAACACTTTCTGGGTTATATCCCTAAAAACAACCCAATCTTTCGTTACCGCTAATCTAAATTTTATATTACCTAAATGTGCAGGAGCTGCAATTTTTAAATTTGAAATACCTAAATCGTTTATATAATATGACACCACACTTAAACTCCCTACAAAGGCTTCTACACGTGAAGTACTCACAGCTAATAAAGACTCTTCAACATCATTAGTTAATTTAATATTTATATCTGGAAATTCATTTTTAATTCTGGAAATACGTTTATACCCCTTTGGTTGTGTAATAGTTTTACCCCTTAAATCTCCTATTCCTTCAATAAACTCATAATTATTCCTTGTTACTATTACCTGAGGGTCTGACAAATACACATTTGTATAGTCTAAAAACTCATTACGAGCATCAGTATAACCTACCATAGGAGCAACATGTATTTCCCCATTTTCAAGTTTTTCAAGTGTTTTCGAATAGTTGAGCTGTGGTTCTGGAATCATTTCTATTCCTGTATACTCTTCTATAAGTTTAACATAGTCAGCAACAATACCGGTATATTCACCATCATTATACATTTCAAAAGGAGGCCAATTGGCATCATAACCAAAATGAACTGTTTGATGCTCCTTAATCCACTCTTTTTCTATATCAGAAAATTCAATAGTATTTTGTGCTACAACATGACTGAAGTAAAATATTGCAATAAATGATAAAAACCCCCTACAGTTAATCATTGATGTATTTAGTTTGGATTATAAATATACACAAAAAAAGACCTTCATAAAACTAGGTAGCAGTAATTTGTTCTTAAAAATAAAATATTACTTCAATACCATCATTACTTTTTATGGTCACATCTGCATTTATTTGCTGAGTCAACCTTTTTATTAGTAGGACTCGTTGTTTTAAAAGAAGAACAGTTTAATTCACAACTCAATAAATAACAAGATGATCTTTTAGACTGTTTTTTTTTTAATTTCTGAAAAATTATCCTAAGTTTGAATAGCTATTATGTTTATAATAAACATGATAATAGAGAAGAAAAATGTTCAATTAAGGTTCATTAAATATAGTGAAATATTATAAAAAATGGCCTAAGCTGAATAATATAGCACACAAAAAAGTTGCTAAAGCCACTTTTTTAAGTTCTTTATCTAACTCCCTGAATATGATGTTTTTTGCAACAACTTTTAAGTTTAAAAACAATGGTATAAAAGCGATTAAAAACAACCAATCTTTATAAGAAGTAATGGTATAAATACCTTGATAAAAAACAAGTGAAACTAAAGCTCCTAAAATTAAACTAAAATGATAAATTTTAGATTTTTGACTTCCTATTTTTACAACTAAAGTGATTTTTTCTGCTTTTTTATCTTGAATTTGATCTCGCATATTATTCAAATTCAATACTGCAGTACTCAGCATTCCAAATGCTGCTGCAGGTAATAGTATATACCAGTTAACCAATGAATGTGTATACAAGTAATAACTCCCTATAACACTTAATAAACCAAAGAACAAAAACACAAATACATCACCTAAACCTGAATAACCATAAGCCAATTTTCCTACTGTATACTTTATTGCAGCAACAATACTTGCAATCCCTAAGATGAAAAACACCAATGATTTTATAAAGTTTTCACTACCAAAAGCTATAAAAATTAATATTAATGCCAACAATAATGTAATTATTGCAGTACAAATCATTGCGTTTTTCATTTGCTTTGGACTAATTAACCCTGCCGCTATCATACGCTGTTCTCCTACCCTTTCATCATCTGTTCCCTTTATTCCGTCACCATAATCATTTGCAAAATTAGAGAGTACCTGAAATCCGATTGTAGTTAATACAGCTAATAAAAAAACTAATAAATTAAAATTATTTTCTGAAGCAGCTATACCAGAACCAACTATTATCCCAGAAACTGACAAGGGTAATGTTCGCAATCGGGCTGCTTGTATATAATGTTTTATTGATGCCATTAATTCATTATAATTTTATTATTCTAATCCCAAAGATTTTTCTTAAGATCTAGTTTGGGATCCATTTTTTATCAAAATTTGGTTTTCTTTTTTCCAAAAAGGCATTTCTTCCTTCTTTTGCTTCTTCTGTCATGTACGCTAAACGAGTTGCCTCTCCTGCAAATACTTGCTGCCCTACCATACCATCATCGGTAAGGTTCATCGCATATTTTAGCATTTTTATAGACATTGGTGATTTTTCTAAAATTTCCTGTGCCCATTCATAGGCCGTTGCTTCCAAATCTTCATGAGGAATTACCGCATTTACCATTCCCATTTCAAAAGCTTCTTGAGCTGAGTAATTTCGTCCTAAAAAGAATATTTCTCTAGCTTTTTTCTGGCCAACCATTTTAGCCAAATATGCTGAACCATAACCTCCATCAAAGCTAGTTACATCCGCATCCGTTTGTTTAAATATAGCATGTTCTTTACTCGCTAATGTCAAATCACACACTACATGTAAACTATGTCCTCCACCAACTGCCCATCCCGGTACTACAGCTATTACCGCTTTAGGCATAAACCTAATTAAACGTTGCGCTTCTAGTATATTTAAACGGTGGTATCCATCATCACCTACATATCCTTGATGTCCACGAGCTTTTTGATCGCCACCACTACAAAATGAATATACCCCATCTTTTGGTGACGGTCCTTCTGCAGAAATTAATACAACCCCTATACTAGTATCAATAGTAGCGTCATGCAATGCATCAATAAGTTCACTAGTTGTTTGTGGTCTAAAAGCGTTACGTACTTCAGGACGATTAAATGCTATTCGTGCTACTCCATCACATTTTTTATAAGTAATATCAGTATATTCTTTGGCTACTTTCCAATTAATTTCGCTCATAATTTCATATTTTGCGTAAAAATAAACGAATTTAAATTTAGAATCAACTAAATATCCATTATGCTTAAATTAATTATTAGCTCAGCAGTTTTACTAGCGTCCCTAAGTGGGTTTTCACAAGAATATAAATTCACCCCAGTAGTAGACTTAGATTGCTCTACTGTTAAAAGTCAAGGAAATACTGGTACTTGTTGGAGTTATTCAACTTCTTCATTTTTAGAAAGTGAAGTGAAACGAATAACAAATAAAGATGTAGATCTATCTGAAATGTATACCGTTAGAAATACCTATCCAAAAAAAGCATGGAACTATGTAATGCGCCAAGGAAGGGCTCAGTTTAGCCAAGGTGGTTTAGCTCATGATGTCTTAAATTCTGTTGAAAATTATGGTTTAGTTCCTGAATCAGCTTTCACAGGTTTAGCTAGTAATGATGAAAAACACAATCATTCAGAAATGATTGCTGTATTAAAAGCAATGTTAAATGCTTATATTGATAATCCTGCAAGAAAATTGAGCCCTCGGTGGAAAACTTCTGTTGAGGCCATTTTAGATATTTATTTAGGTAAAAACACAAATTCATTCATATATAAAGGAAAAAATTATACGCCTAAATCATTTCAGGAAATGTTAAAAATTAATCCAAATAATTATGTAACTATTACTTCATTTTCTCACCAGCCTTTTTACAAAAATTTTGTTTTAAATATCCCTGATAATTTTTCTAATGGAAGTATGTATAATGTACCCTTAGATGAATTTGAAAAAACGATGGTTACGGCCCTTGAAAAAGGGTACTCTATTGAGTTAGATATAGATGTTTCTGAAAAAACTTTTTCTTCAAAAAACGGAATTGCTGTAGTTCCTGAGAATAAAGAAAAACAGCTAGAAGCCTTATTAGGAATTAAAAAAGAAAAAGAAATCACTCAAGCCTATAGGCAACAAGAATTTGAAAACTATACAACCACTGATGATCATTTAATGCACATTACAGGAATGGCAAAAGATCAGAATGGGACTGTTTATTTTAAAACAAAAAACTCATGGGGTAGTGACGGAAACAGAGTTAAATATGGTGGTTATATTTATATAAGCGCTGCATATATTAGATTAAAAGCAATATCTGTTACCATACATAAAGATGGATTTACTAATAAATTACGTAAAAACTTACACGTATAAATACATTTCTTAAATCATTTTAAAAGCCATTAATACTCTAGAGTATTAATGGCTTTTTTATTTTCCCTTAATTAAATCGGATTTATTGAGGCTACCTTGTCTATTTGAAATAAAAGGATTAATTAACATTATTGAGTTACACTAGTCTAAATTACCTGAAAAAAACCAATCATAACTATCACTATTACAACAGGTAACCCCAAACAATGCTATTTTCACAACACAACTGCAAGAACAAACAACATACTGTAAATCAATTACTTATTTTATTTAGTTTTGAATCACTGAGTCCAAAACCATACTATGAAAAAATTAGCCTTCCTATTTGTATTTATATTAATTTCAATTACTTCTCATGCTCAGGATGAAGTGCAAATAGACGGTAGAATTCAACCCGTGTTAGATGAATTTTTTGAATATTGTAAAAAATACAAAATTGACTATAATACAAAACTTTTTCAATTAGAAAGTATTGCTATTGTTGATACATTACCGTTGGACAAGTACAATACTGTATTGGGTAAAGTACTACGTGATGATAAAGGAAAAATCAATAAAATTGTTTTAAACTGGGCTACACTTTTTGATAATGAAATTTTAAAAGTTGTGGCGTTTCATGAATTTGCGCATCATTTTTTAGACTATAAACACACTTGTCATGATTGCAATGAAATTATGGCGGAAGTCAATGTAAGTTATTTTGATATTGCTAGAGATTGGGAAAATCAAGTGGAACATCTTTTCACAACATCACCTGCATATCTTAAAAATCAGGAAAAATCAAATGCAAGCTTAGCGTCTAACTAAACTAGAAAAAACGATCTTTACTGATTATCAAATTAACAGAAACATACCTGTTTTCAAATCATAATCACACATATTACTTTTTAACGATATACTAATCTTACAATAAACAGTATATCGATAAAAATAGCGTTATATCGAATTCTTAGTTTTTCAGTAACCGTTTCACCAAAATATTTATTATACTTGAAAGTCAAACTACTATGCGTGCATAGTAGTTTTTCAGAGAATCATTAAATTAATAAGAAACATTACTAACAATTGATATAAATTAATTTATGGAAAGAAAACTACTTTTAGCAGTTCTATTATTTTCAACAGTAATATATTCCCAAGATTATAGGTATACAAATACACTATTTACAAATACTGTAAAAACATCAGATATAGTTTATGGTAACGCTCCATTTATAAATACCCCTACTAGTTTTAATGAAAGTAGTACAACTGACAAAAATTTAATAATGGATATTTACACGCCTAATGGAGATACTGAAACTAATAGACCTGCAATTATATTTGCACATGCAGGTGCTTTTATAAATGGAAGTAGAAATAATGATGATATGGTTGATTTCTGTATTTTTTTAGCAAAAAAAGGTTATGTAACTGCTACTATTGATTATCGAAAAGGAATGTATCTAGCGGACGACAATGTTCCGTTGCACGGAACAAGATCTGTTTATAGGGGATTACAAGATGGTAGAACCGCTGTTCGGTTTTTAAGGGCTAATGCTGCTACCTATGGTATTGACCCTGATAAAGTATATTTTGCTGGTAGTAGCGCAGGAGCATTTATTGCCTTACACTCTATTTATATGAATGACTCTGAAAAACCTACAGAAACAAATGCTTCAAGCTACACTAGTTTATTCGTCCCTTATAATGCTCCTGACTTAGGGCCTATTGATGTTGGTAACAATTTAGCTTTTAATGGAAAACCAGATGCTGTTATCTCTCTTTGGGGAGCAATTCAATCTTCAAATTTAGTTACTTCTACAGATACTACTCCTGTTCTTTTATCTCATGGTATTGCAGATGGTACAGTTCCTTTTGATTTAGGAGCTCCGTTTGGATACCCGCTTTTGCCTGTTGTTACAGGAAGTAAACAAATAAATGATAAATTAGATGCTTTAGGATTTACAAATAAAGAAACATATTTTGTCCCTGGAGAAGATCATGAGTTTTATGGAGCTACTAATGGTGACTGGATAACTCCTCCAAATCCATATTGGGATACTATTTTTGATATGTCAACAAATTTTCTATGGAAACAACACAAACCTGAAGTTGGCTATACAGATAGTGCAACAGGATTATCCGTTGATTTTTCAGATACTAGTACAGGAGCAATTTCTTGGCTATGGGATTTTGGAGATGGAAACACCAGTAGCTTACAAAACCCAACACATGAATATGCTATTGAAGGAACTTATGATGTAAAATTATACGTTGAAAATGACATAAAAAGTTGGAATGAAATTAGTAAGTCATTAACGTATGTTCCATTAGCAATAACTGATGAACATACCTTGAATTTTTCTGTATTTCCTAATCCAACAAATGGAGTGTTAACTATAACTAGTAAAACACTTATTAACAGAGTAGAAATATATTCTATACTAGGAAAAGAAATATTAAACACAGCCATGAACTCGGACAGTATAGATATTTCAATTTTAAATAGAGGCGTCTATATCATTAAGGCATACAGTAATAATGAGTTAGGAATAAAACGAATTATTAAAAATTAAAGAATATCAATTCTTTAATAAAAAAAGGATATCTGCTTATTTATAAGCAGTTATCCTTTTTTATATTGACATCTTATCTTTTTAAGTTTTAATTATAATATTTGTATCTTAATTACGTTATTTTTACACCTATAATTATTTATTATGCCTCAAAAACCCATTAAAAAAGTACTTGTACTACTTCTATTCACTTTTTTTCAATATAATTCCGCACAGGAATTAAGTTCAAAATCTTTTAAATCTGGAGAACATTTAGCCTTTCAAGCTTCTTACAACATGTCTGGAGTATTAACTACTTTTGCCGAAGTGAATATGAAAGTTGCTACAGTAAAAACAAGTAAGAACAGTTATTTACACTTAAAATGTACAGCCAACACCTATAAAAAATGGGATGGTTTTTTTAAGATCAGAGATTTATACGAATCTTATGTAAGCCCGTATATGTTAAAACCATCATTATTTAAAAGAGATAATAATGAAAATGGTACCATACGAAAGGAAAAATACATCTATAAAGGAAATAACATCCAATCAACTTATGTTAGAGGAAAATCTGGAGAAGTAAAAGCTAATTTCACTATACCAGCAAACACTAGAGATATTGTTTCTACTATATATTATATTAGAAATTTACCCATTGATAAAGCCAATACTGGTGATCAAAAAGATTTCAATATCGTTTTTGATAGAAAAACAAAATCCGCTACCCTAACATTTATGGGTACTGAAATAGTTTCAACAATTTTTGGCAACAAAAATTGTTATAAAATTGGAGTATCCCTAAAAAAAGACAAACTTTTAAAAGGAAAATCAAGCAATATCATTTATATCACCGCTGATAAAAACAAGGTACCTGTTTTAATTAAATTCAGTATACCTGTAGGGAGTGGACAATTAAAACTAATGAAAGCAAATAACTTAAAATATTAAAACATGAAACTACTTACATCAATCATCGCCATATTAGGTATCATCATCACTATAGCATTTACTATTTTTCCTATTGGAAACTTAACAATATTTCCTGCAATAATAACTATTCTTTGTGGTATTATACTTTACAAAATATCTGATAAAGAAGGTAGCAATACCATGTTTCCTAAATTCATTATCGGTGTAGCAATACTTGGGGCTTTAATATCTTCCGGTAGAGCATTATTAACTACAGATAAAATAGAAGAAGATTTAAAATTTGAACAACGTCAGGAAAAATCTAACCAAGAAGCCGTTGATGAATTAGAGGGCTTAGAATAACCTTTTTTTACTTTTAAAAGATCCTCAATAAAGTGTATTCATATGCTTTATTGAGGATTTTTTTGTTTCATCCCTTACATACTTTCAATTTAAAAAACTGAACATCAATCTTATATGTTTTTATTTTAATTTATTCTAAATAAACCTTGTTTCCTATGTTTTTCTAGAACTATATTTGCATGACTATTTTTATTAAATCTAAATAAACAAGAAAGATGAGAATTATTAAAGCTTACCTATTATTAAGTATTTGCACAATTACATTATTGAGCTGTTCGGATGATGACAGTAATCCAATAGTTGTTACCCCTTTAAATAAATCAGGGGTAATTGAAAACTATGCAAACATCGTTTATAAAAACTATCAAGATGCTAAAACAGATGCTGTGAGTTTAAAAACAGTTATTGATGTATTTGTTGCAACTCCTACAGATGCAAACTTTACAGCAGCAAAAACTGCTTGGAAAACTGCACGTGAATCGTACGGAACAACGGAAGCATTTCGTTTTGCTAATGGACCAATTGATATTGACGATAATGCACCGGAAGGCTTATTAAACTCATGGCCACTAGATGAAAACTATATAGATTATGTTGATGGTTCTGCAAACTCAGGAATTATTAATGACTTAGCTACATACCCTACTATTTCAAAATCAGTATTGGAAGGTTTAAATACTCAAGGAGGTGATGCTAATGTTAGTGTAGGTTATCACGCGATTGAATTTTTATTATGGGGGCAGGATTTAACTATTCCATCAGATTTGTTAGCAGGTCAACGCCCATATACAGATTTCGTAGATGGAGGAACAGCTGCCAATCAAGGAAGACGTAGAGATTATTTAGCTGCTTGTGCTGAATTATTGGTTGATCATTTACAATTAATGATTAACGAATGGAAACCTTCAGGAAACTATAGGGCTACATTTTTAGCAGAAAACCCTGATACAGCTTTAAAAAACATTTTAGGAGCAATAGCTACGCTTTCAAAGTCTGAATTAGCCGGAGAGCGCATGTTTGTTACCTATACTAATCAAAACCAGGAGGATGAGCACTCTTGTTTTAGTGATAATACACACAGGGATATTCGTTTGAACTTACAGGGAATAGCAAATGTATATAGAGGAAGCTATAGTTCTGTTTCTGGAGTTTCTTTAGAAGATATTATAACAAGTACTAATCCAACATTAGGGGCTCAAATCACAGCTACATTAACTCTAGCTGAAACAAGTATAGAAGCTACTGCTACTCCTTTTGATTATGCTATCACTGATGCAGGACAAAGACCTCTTGTTGCTACAGCTGTTACTACATTACAAACCTTAGGAGATAAGTTTGTAGAGGGTGGTGTTGCTTTAGGGATTAATGTTACCATTCAATAGTTAGTTTTGTTTGAAGTTGTAAAAGCAGAGGAGTTCGCTCCTTTGCTTTTACTTATTTTATTTTATTCCAATATGAAAAAATTATCCCCAATACTATTTCTACTTTCAATACTACTTTCATGCTCAAAAGATGACGAAGTGTATATTCCTCAAGGAGGAGATACAAATGAACAGTTTTCAGGAGGAGAAACAACAACGTTTGATTTCTCTCAAAATGCTTTTAGTCTTCAAGCTCCGAATTTAAATACTCAAGAAGGCTTAGACTTTTTTGTTGGAAACTCATTATTCAATCAAAACTGGGTAACAGCACCTGCATCTACGACTGCTAGAGACGGATTAGGGCCATTATTCAATGCGCACTCCTGCTCTGGTTGTCATGGTGATGATGGACGAGGAAGACCACCGTTATATACTGGTGAAGTAGATCATGGATCATTATTGCGATTAAGCATTTTCGGAACAAATGATAACGGAGGAGCTATAAATGATCCAAATTATGGTGGGCAACTACAAGATCAATCTATACAAAATATTGATACTGAAGCTGCTTTTGAAATAAGCTACCAAGATATTACAGGTCAATATGCTGATGGTACTTCATATGCCTTGCAAAAACCAATATATCATATTACAAATTTAATGTACGGTCCAATTGCTAATGATATTAATGTTTCTCCCCGAGTTGCTAATCAAATGATTGGATTAGGTTTATTAGAAGCTATTGATGAAAATACATTATTAAGTTTTACAGATGAGAATGATAGTAATAATGATGGCATTAGCGGAAGACCAAATTATGTTTGGGATGTAGCAAGTAATAGTACGAAAATAGGGAGATTCGGATGGAAAGCAAATCAACCAAACTTACGTCAACAAGTAGCCGGAGCTTTTAATGGTGATATGGGAATTACCTCTACGCTATTTCCTGATGAAAACTGTCCTCCAGGAGTTGATTGTAATACGCTACCTAATGGAGGAAGTCCAGAAATTCCTGATAACAATCTAAGTCATGTTACCTTATACTCTAGTACTTTAGGAGTTCCCGCAAGAAGAGATTGGGATGTAACAGAAATTCAAGAAGGAAAGGCTTTATTCAATCAGATAAACTGTAATTCCTGTCATATACCCAAAATAGTCACTGGCAATCACCCTACAATTGATGCGCTGTCTAACCAAATAATTCGACCATACACAGATTTATTATTACATGATATGGGAGATGAATTATCAGATAATAGAGCAGATTTTCTAGCTACAGGAAATGAATGGAGAACTCCGCCCTTATGGGGTATTGGATTAATTGAAACCGTAAACGGACATAACAGATTATTACATGACGGAAGAGCTAGAAACATTGAAGAAGCTATCCTTTGGCATGGTGGTGAAGCTGAAGAAAGTAAACTAGAATTTACAAATCTTGATGCTTCAAAAAGAGAAAAACTAATTGCATTCTTAAACACATTGTAACAATATGAAAAAAATACATTATTTAATAATCTTAATTATAAGTACAATTGCGTGTATTATAATAAGCTGTAAAAACGATGGTACTATCACAGCGAATGAGTATACCAATAATTATTATAAAAGAGAACAACTGAACAACATTTATGAAAATGAAATCTTACCATTACATCAACAATTTTCTTTAGAAACTCAAATACTTTCAAATCTGGCTTTAAGTTTTTCAAACAATATAAATTCTGAGAATTTAATTCAATTAAAGGAGCAATGGAAAATAGCAACTTCAGTTTGGAAAAAATGTGAATTATATGATATTGGAGCTATTAAGAACTCATTTATTCATTATACAATAAATAGTTGGCCAGCTAACACCAACTTTATAGAAAATAATATTGCTAGTACAACAACTATTAATGAGAGCTATATTGCTTCAATTGGTTCATCTTCAAAAGGAATTGTAGGTATTGAATACTTGTTATTTAATTCAGATGAAGCTACAACTATTTCTGCTTTTCAAAATTCGTCATCTAGGCTAGATTATTTAACGGCTTGTATTGCTGAATTAAATTCTAATTCCGATACTATTCTTAATCAATGGTTATCATATCATAATGAGTTTGTGACAAATATTCAAGGAGGTATTTCTGGTAGTCAAAATGAAATCATCAATAACATGGTAGCCTTATTGGAAGAGGTAATTATGTCAAAACTAAACAATGCCATTAATCAGGATGATATTACCGAATTTGAAGCTTTTAGAAGTGATTTCTCTTTAGGGATGATTCAGAGTAATATTATTGCAATACATCGTTGTTATACTGGTGATTTTAGGTTTACTCCAAATAGAATTGGTTTTAAAAAATATTTAACAGAATTAGGAAATGCTGAACTAGCAAACGAAATAGACGAGAAATTTAATGCTGTTATTTCAAAAATAGATGCAATGAATCCTAGCTTGAATAGTAGTTTAATTAATAATGTAGAAGAAATAAACGAACTAACAACAGATCTTGAAGCTCTGTTGTTTCTTATAAAAATTGAAATGTCACAAGTAATAGGATCTACAATTACTTTTAATGATAATGATGGAGATTAGTAATTTAAAACAAATACTAAGTATTATAATAAAAGGTTTTAAAATGCCTTTTATGTACGTTTTTGAAGCTGAAGATAAAAGGATATACTTACTATATCTTTTTACTTCAGTTCTACTAGCTTTATATATTTACAAACGCTCTAAAAGAATACAATCATTTACAAAATACTTATTTCATAAAAAAGTATGGACGAGTAAGTCAGCTTTTATTGATTACTATTTTATATTCTTTAATAGCTATATTAAAATCTTACTAATAGGGCCATTACTAATTTATGGCTATTATCTAAACTACTATATAAATGATGGTTTACATAGCCTGTTTGGAAAATCATCACTACAATTATCTGTAACTACAATTACTGTACTATACACTGTTAGCTTGACAGTATTTGGTGACTTTTGCAGCTATGTGGTGCACTATATCATGCATAAATTTCCTTTCTTTTGGAGGTTTCATAAAATACATCATTCAGCTACTGTTTTAAATCCAATAACACAATATAGAATTCATCCGGTTGAACTACTTATCAATAACTTTCGAGGAATATTTGTAATAGGTTTAGTAACTGGGATATTTAATTATCTCTCAGTTCATCAAATAGAAAAATGGACTTTTATAGGTGTCAATATATTTCATTTCCTATTTCTATTATGGGGTGCAAACCTAAGGCATTCTCATGTGAAATTTAGCTATACTTCTGTTTTAGAAAATATATTCATAAGCCCTTATCAGCATCAAATACATCATAGTAGTAACCCTGAGCATTATGATAAAAATATGGGGGCCAAGTTTGCTCTTTGGGATTGGTTATTTGGTACACTGGTAAAATCAGAAGATATTACTAAAAAACTACGTTTTGGATTAGGAAAAGAAGATGAAAATTATACTACTTTCTTAAAAAATATAATAAATCCGTTTAAGTTTAGGTAGACATTATAAAATAAAAATCATTTATCTTCAATATTCCAGTTTTCTATTATATAATTCTCCCACATGCCTTCCCTAACTTTTAATACTATAGAATAATCATTTGTATTTTTATCTAAGTATGGCTTTATTAACTGATAATCTACTGATACTGATTCTTTATTTCCCTTAAAATAAAACCATATTTTATCGTCTGAATTACTGCTAGCATTCTGAAATTGAGAAATTTCACACTCTATGTATTCTATCTTATTTTTATTCCCTTCGGTAACATTTAACTGATTCCAAGTAGCATTAGCAAGTGTTCCAAAACTTAGATATGAAAATAACATTAGTCCTAAGTAAGTAAAAAACATATTAATAACTTTAGCAAGTAAATCATCTTCACTTTTGAATTCTTTCACTAGCATTTTTTTCTCATAAAGAGCTATGATTAATGCCCCTATTATTGTTGGTAGCAAGAAAATATAAATTAAATACCTACTATCACCTCCAATTGTTTTTACTTCAAAAAAAATATAGTGTATAATCCAGATAACAGATAATACAGCAAACATGTTATTATTGAGTTTAAGAATTTTCTTATTCTTTTTTCTCTTTTTCTTAAAGTCACTACTTTTAAACCTCCCCAATGATTTTATTTTTTACTAACACCCACAACCATCATTCCCACATGATTTATCTGATGATTTATCTTTCTTAAAAAACTTCAGATATAAAAATCGTAGTGAAAGGAATACAGCTACTGCAACTAATATGTTTTGAAACAATTCCATTAATGTAATATTTGGTACGATGCTAATGCTATAATATACGCAAAAATTGTCATACCAAACATTTGTATCAACGGCCATTTCCATCCGTTGGTTTCTTTTTTAACAATAGCCACCGTACTCATACATTGCATTGCAAAGGCATAAAACAACAATAGTGATATTCCTGTAGGAAAATCAAATACAGGTTTCATTGTATCCAAATGCACCTCTTTCTTCATCTTTTCCATTAATGTGGCTTCATCTTCAGAGCCTACACTATAAATGGTCGCTAATGTTCCAACAAAAACTTCTCTAGCAGCAAATGAGGTGATTAAGGCTATTCCTACTTTCCAATCATATCCTAATGGTTTGATACTAGGCTCGATAAATTTTCCAAACGTTCCTATATAGGAATGTTCTAATTTATACGATGCTATTTTAGTATCCAAGGCCACTTCATCCAAATGAGTGTATTCAGCTTTAACTATACGTTCAGCTTCATTAAAATCCCTTCCAGGACCATAAGAGGCTAAAACCCATAATAAAATAGACACAGCCAGAATTATTTTCCCTGCTCCAAACACAAATGCTTTCGTTTTGTCTAATACATTATAAAATACATTTTTAAATAAAGGCAT
>Ga0209291_1000954_pt1 | contig 26953 bp, 23 predicted proteins | sample GOMGulsemesocosm_FD_184633 | JGI IMG/M metagenome (GOLD analysis project Ga0209291, IMG submission 184633) | Methane-oxidizing microbial communities from mesocosms in the Gulf of Mexico - GOM9B Gulf of Mexico (SPAdes) (version 2) | ecosystem: Environmental > Aquatic > Marine > Cold seeps...
TGCGACTATTTTTATCTTCATAAATGGTTGATACATTAAGACTTATATCATCAATTGCAAAGTTTTCGAATAATTCTGTTGACCTATTGAATTTACTAAACCCCTCTTCAGTACCTATCCATAATTCATTGTCACTGTCCTCATATATTGATTTTACATTAAGTCCTATTAAATTGTTTGTTTTTCCATTATAAGTTATAAACCTACTCCCATCATACCTAGTTAACCCAGCACTTGTACCTATCCATATAAACCCAACATGGTCTTGCATAATATCAAAAGTTGAATTATTTGGTAATCCTGTTTCAGTAGTTATATGTTGAAATAGTAATGTTTTAGATTGTGCATATGTATATATACTTCCTGTAAAAAACAAGACATAAAAAACTAAAATTATATGACATCTAATTTGTTTCATTTTATTACTTATCAATTTTTTCAAAGACCAACCTATAAACTGTTCCTGTGGAGTTTAATTTCTCAATTGAACCATTGAGTTGTTTTGAAAATATTTGTATTAATTTTGACCCTAATCCAGCTGATGCTGTTTTAGGAATAAATCCTAAACCATTGTCTCCAACTATTAATTCGTACTTGCCATTAAGTTTTTTCAGGGAAACTTTAATTGTTCCTTCATTTTTAGTCGCAAACGCGTATTTTAGGGAATTAGTAATAATTTCAATTAAAAGCAAGCCTAAAGGAGTTAAGGTACTTATACCCATTTCAACACCCTTTACACTAATTTCTAACTTTATTTTTTTTTCTACAGCATAGCTTTTTACAAGATTGTCAATTAATGATTTAAAATGTTGATGAATATCAATGAATTGTAAATCATCTGAGCCATACATTCTTTCATGTAACATTGCCATAGAAAGCACCCTTTTTCTGATGTCTTTAAACATTGCAACTACCTTTTCATCATCAACCTCACGTGATTGGAGACTTAATAAACTATTTACCACTTGTAAATTGTTTTTAATGCGATGATGTATTTCTTTAAGCATGGTGTTTTTTTCTTCATTTTTTTGATATAAAACTTGCTTTTCAGCTTGAAGCCTAACTTGATTTACCCTAAATTTTAAAATCAAAAGCCCAAGCCCTAAAAACAGGAGTCCGAAAAGAATGTAAAACCCTGTAGTTCTCCAAAAAGGAGGAGAGATATTAATTTTTAACGACTTTTCTTTTTGGCTCCATACACCATCGTTGTTAGTTCCTTTTAATTTTAATGTATATTTTCCAGGGTTAAGGTTGGTAAAGGTAATATGCCTACGAGTACCTATATAATTCCAATGATCTTCAAACCCTTCTAACTTATAGGCATATTGGTTTTTATGTGAATTACTATACTCTAAAGCGGCAATTTCAAAGGAAAATACTTTATCCTTAAAATTGAGGCTCAATTCATCTACATCATTAATATCTCTTAACAAAACTCCATTAGGACCAGGCTTAATTTCATTGTTTAACACCCTAAATTCGGTTATTGCCATTTTTGGAGGCACCTTGTTTTCGATTATCTTTCCTGGATAGAAAGCACTCACTCCGTTAATTCCTCCGAATAAAAACTCTCCCGAGTTACTTTTGTAAAAAGCCCCCATATTAAACTCATCTCCTTGAAGTCCATCACTAACAAAATAATTTTTGACTTTTTTAGTAGTAATATTGAACTTAGACAAGCCTTTATTAGTGCTCGTCCATAAATTTTTATTGTCGTCTTCAAGGATACCATATATTATATCGTTAGAAAACCCCGCTTTTTTAGCATGTTTTTTTGTTTCAAGCATAATCATTCCTGATTCCTTCAACTCATAATTCAAAATTTCTACTAATGCGCCATCTGTTCCTAACCAAAATTTACCTTCAGTATCCTGATGTATACAAAAAATATAATTGCTTACTAGTCCATTACTTGCCCCTACAGTATTATTTATTTTATAAACTTTATCTGTCTTTAAATCAATAATATTAAGTCCGTTTTCGAAAGCAATCCATAAATGGTTATTTATCACATCTTCTTTTATATAATTTACCCATCCATGCGCTGTTTCAGGGCTCTTAGCTACTGTTTTTGAGTAATGTTTTAATTTTTTGGTATTTAAATTATATAAGTAGACTCCATTATTCAATGTTCCTATATAAATACTTGATTTGGGGCCTTTAAAAACAACCGAATTAATCAAGGATCCTTTTTTCATTTCTGAGTGTTCAAAAACAATAAACCTATCATTTACTTTATCATACTTATGAAGCCCTCCAATATTTGTACACACCCAAATATCTTTATTTTCATCTTCAGTAATCATATAAACTTGCTCACCATTTAAGCCTTTACCTTCTTTTCCTGTACCTGAATAGTGTTTATATCTATTATTATTTTTATCTAATTTATATAAGCCTGCCCCAAAGGTACCTATCCATAAATTTTGAAAACTATCTTCACATAAACTAAATACAGGATCAGGGTCTACTATACTTAGGTTTTTAAAATCTGTTTTAAAATGAAAAAAATTAATTTTTAAAATTCCTTTGTTTATCCCTCCATATATAGTCCCTACCCACAACACATTGGAATCATCTATAAAAATATCGTATATATGATTGGAATTTAATTTTGGCGCTAGAAAGGATCTTTTTAAATATTGTTTAATAATGTAATTGGCCGAGTTCTCATATTCAATTTTAAAAAGGCCCTGACCCAATGACCCTAACCATACATTTCCACTTTTATCGATACTAATGGCTCTAATTTCCGCAGTATTAATTTGTTCATTTGTATTAGAAAATATTTTTATTAAGCTTCTCTTTTTTATGTTAAACACAAAAACTCCTGTTTCAGTACCTAACCAAATATTTCCTTTATTATCTTCTTTAATGACAGCTATATTAACATCCAGTTCCTCCTTGATTTTATGTACGCTATTTAATTTTTTATTAAGCTCATCGAATTGAAAAATTTCTTTATTTTTTACAAACCATATTATTCCATTTTCATCCTCAATTATTTGTTTTATACCCAACTGATTTTCGGCATCTTTAACTATTACCTTTTGTATGTCTTTATCTATAACATATAATTCCGTATTGGTACTAACCCAAACTCTATCTTTACCATCTACAAAGAATGCTTCAAGATATCCGCCTTTAAACATACTATCGTCAGCATTCAACATGTATGTTGTAATTTTATTCGTTTGCCTATTAAACTTATTTAGACCACTATTAGATCCATACCAAAGATTCCCCTTTGTATCTTCATCAATAAACTTTATTCCTTTATTAATTAAATTAGAGGTATTCTCGAAGTCTTCATCAAATAATTTAAAAGTAAACCCATCATACTTATTTAACCCGTCACCCGTACCAAACCAAAAGAAACCATCAGAATCTTGAAAAATTTTATGTATGGTATTTTGTGTTAATCCGTCCTCGGAAGACAGGTTTGTAAAACTGATATTGTCATACTGTGCAGTTGAAAAGTTAAAACTCAGTAATACACTTGCTAACAGCAGGTATTCTTTAATGCGATATGTCCATTTTCTGTTCATAGCTATCGCGATAATTTTTCAAATTCAATTTTAAACACCGTACCTGATTCATTTAGCTTTGTAATAGTTCCTCCCAGTTGTTTTGTAAATATTTGAGTTAATTTAGTTCCTAATCCTCCTGATTCTTTTTTAGGTACAAACCCAACACCATTATCACCAATAATTAGCACGTATTTCATGCTTAATTGTTTAAGAGAAACCATAACTGTTCCATCGTTTTTATTTATAAAGGCGTGTTTTAAGCTATTGGTAATTAACTCACTAATAATTAGTCCTAATGAGGTTAAGGTTTCAATACCAATATTGCTAATTTCATCAATTTCAATTTCAAGAGTTATTATTTTATCTACAGCGTAATTTTTAATAAGATCTTCAATCAAAACAGTTAAGTGATCTTTAATATTGATATTCTTCAAATCGTCAGAGCGATACAATTTTTCATGAAGCATTGCCATTGACAAAACTCTTTTTTGAGCTTTATTAAACATGTCTATAATTTTTTCATCTTCTATTTCTCGAGACTGAAACTTTAATAGGCTATTCACTACTTGTAAATTGTTTTTTACACGATGATGAATTTCTTTTAGCAGAACTGTTTTTTCTTCATTTTTTTTGGTAATATCTTCCTTTTGTTTTTTTAGTAATTTGTATATTACTTTTTTCTTTTTATTCCCCCTAAAAACTAATAGTACAAGAATGGTTACCAAACCAAATGCAATAGCAAATAAGGCTATTAAAGCTCTATTTTTAATTAATTTTAATTCTTGCACTTCATTTTTAGTAGATAAAAGTGTTATTTCTTGTTCCTTAATATCTAAGTCATAAGTTGCTTTTTGTCGGATAACATCTTTTTCAATTTCTTTATTGCTTACACTATCCCGCATAAGAAGATAAAGCTCATGCATTTTTAATGCCTCCTTCCAATTATTCTCCTTTTTATATATTTTTGTTAGGATTAATGTAGCATCTCTAATCAAAGCTGGATTCTTTAATTCTTCAGCTATCGACAAACTTTCTTGGCAATTGGATTTTGCTTTTGTTAGCTTACCTGTTATGAAATAAACAATTCCAGAATTATTTAGTGATATAGCAAGTCCTTCTTTATTATTAATTTCTTTACTTAAAGTCAAACTATTTTTAAAATACTCAAATGCTTGCTTATATTTTTGTTGGTCTCTATATACTCCACCAATACTATTTAATGAAATAACAATACCTTTCTTATCTCCAATTTCTTCTTTAATGACCATACTCTCATTAAAGTATTTTAATGCCAATGGTATATTATTATTCTTCTGATATATAATCCCTATATTATTTAAAATAGCTGCTTTTGCATACCCGTTTTTAGCATTAGGATTAATTGTAAGGCTTTTTTGAAAATAGTGAAGCGCCTTATCTATATCTCCTTGGTTGTAATATATTTGACCAACATTATTTAGTGAAATACTTAATCCCTTTTTATCATTAAGAGTTTCTCTTATTTTCAAACTTTTTAAATAGTATGACAATGCTTTAGAGCTATTTCCTTTTTGATCATGTATACTTCCGATATTGTTGTAAATAGATGCAATTCCTTTCTGATCATTTATGGCTTCTTTTATGGCTAAGCTCTTTAAATAACTTTCTATTGCCTGAACATAATTCCTTTGTGTAAAATATAAAACTCCATAATTATTTAAAGCTCCTGATTGGTTTTTTAACAAAAACTTTTTAACCTGAGCATTTTTCGTTTTATTAATTACATTATTAGCCAGTTTTTCTATCGTAAAATTATAAACCCAATCGTTATACTTTGGCCATACATCATCATTCCAAGATTCTTCTACAATAATATTTATTGCTTCAACTTTAAGGGTATCGTGCTTTGATTGATAATATATTGTTAATGCTGAATCTATTAATTTTATTTCACTATTAGATAATCTTTCTATATTCAGGCTATCTACAAGGTAATGAGTTTTATCACCAAAAGTTTGGGCATAAGATTTAATAGCAAAGAGAGATATGTTTACCAATAGTAAGTATTTATAAAAGCGATGCGAATATTTCTTTTTCATAACCAATAGCTAATAATATCTATGGTAGGTAGTTTTAAAGAAATGAGTAAAACCACACACTTCAATGCAGAAAGTAAAATGAGGCATTACATACAAACTTTCATTTGGAAAAAAGCTGCACACATAAATTTAATCAATATTTTAACGAATACCTACAAAAACCTCATTAATAAGCCCTTATAAATGTTCAAGAAATGATATTTTCAAAAGTCAATTTAAAGGCTGTTCCGTTACCTGATATTTTTTCTATAGTACCATTAAGTTGCCGTGTAAATGACTGTATAAGCTTTGCTCCTAGTCCTGTTGGCGATTCTTCTTTTTTATAGCCAATACCATCATCTGCAATATATAACTGATTTGTAATATCCATTGAAGGACTTAGTCTTACTGATATTGTTCCTTTTTTCCTACCTACAAAAGCATACTTCAATGAATTTGTAATTATTTCGTTAATAATTAAACTTAAAGGCATCATTGTTTCTGAATCTATAAATAGTTCTTCTATATCTAAATCTAATTCAATATCTTTTTCTACGGTATAATTCTGCACTATTTCCTCAACTAGCATCGTGATGTAATTTTTAGCATTTAATCGTTTTAAATCACCCGATTGATACATTTTTTCATGCAATTTTGCCATGGATAGCACTCTACTTTGGGTTTCCTTAAACATGTCTACAACTTTTTCATCTTTAACTTTTGACGATTGCATACGCAACAAGCCATTTACTACTTGTAAATTATTTTTCACTCTATGATGTATTTCTTGAAGCATAATTTTTTTAGCTTCATTTTTCCTGCTTATTTCAACTTTTTGACGTTTTAACAATTTATTGATATATAGCTTTTTCTTAAAACCCCTAAATGAAACTAACGCTGTTATCAAGGCTAAAAACAAGGCCATTGAAATAAATATAATGAAATTTCTGTTTTTAGTAAGTTTTAATTCTTGTATTTCATTTTTTGCAGATAGTAACTCAATTTCTTTTTGTTTTTTATTTAAATCGTATGTTGCTTTATGTTTAATGATGTCTTTTTCTATTTCAGAATTTTTGACACTATCATTCATCTTAAAATAAAGTTCTTGCATAGAAAAGGCCTGTTTCCAATTATTCTCTTTTTTAAGTATTTCCGATAATATTTCAGACACTTCTATTATGTTTTCTGGACTACCTAAATCCTTAGCTAAACCATATGCTTTATTTGCTTTTAATTTAGCAGACAGCATATCTTCTTTATAAAAATGTATTTTAGCTTGCTTAGTTAATGAATGAATATATCCTGATTTATAGCCTACTTCGTTAGCAATAGTTTCGCTTTCAATAAAACATGCTAAACTTTTTTCAAATCTTTTATCTTTCAAATAAATAGCTCCTATATGATTTTGAATATTTACTATAAAAACTCTATTTTTCAATTCTCTACTTATTTCTAATGCATCATTAAAACACTTCAGTGCTGCTGTAGACTTTTCTAATTTTTCAAGAATAACACCTTTATTCATAAGTGTAACGGCTGATGCATTCCTATCTGTTAGTAGCATTAATGTTTTATCAATATACACTAGTGCTTTTTCATAATCTCCTTGACCTCCATAAACGGTTCCTATATTATTATATGATTCTGACAAACCAAGACTATCGTTTAATTGCTCTCTGATTGTTAGGGCCTTGTAATAATACTTTAAAGCCCCTTTAACATCACCAATTAGATCTACGAAATACCCCTTATTATTAATTGAATTAGCGTAATAAATCAATAACTCTCTTTCAGCTAAACTTATATTTTCTTCATTAAAATCATCTGTCAACCCTTTAAGTTTTCGAGAGGTATATTGGTACATCCATTGGTTGTAATGTGGCCACACTTTGTTACCCCATGAATTTTCGATAATAAAGTTTATGGCTGCTAATTTTTGAGTGTCTGATGTTGCTTTGTGATAAGTTGCCAAAGAAGAATCTAATATCTTTTTCTCACTAACAATTAAGATATCATACTCCAAACTGTCAACTAAATAGTGTTTTTTATCTGCATAGTTTTGTGCTTGTGAAGAAATATATAGCACAAGAGTAAATAAAAAAAAGAAAGTGATTTTAGCTTTATATAACATCGGAATCATAATTTTGGATGTATTTAAAGATACATTTTTTTAACCAAAAACCCTAATAATCAACACGTTGTTGTAAAATTGAAAAAAGAAAAATAGTGGCTAAAAAACCATCACATTTAGCTATCAAAAGTTATAGTGATAGCTGTTCCTTTATTCGTGTTTTGATGTATTGTACCGGAGATCTGCTTTGTAAAGTGATATACCTATACATTATTTGGGTAATGTATAGTAGCAATAAAATCACATTATTTTTAACCTATTTCCTAAAAGCTAAGAATTCAAAAATTATTTATCACTAGGCAGTTTTTAAATTTTAAACAAATCAGATGCGATACCATCACATAAAAACTTCCCTTTTTGAGTAGTATATACTATTTGAGCTTGAATATTAGAAGAGTGATTCGTTTCGCTTGTAATAACCAACAGTCCTTGATCAATAAATTTTTGTGATTCTTTTTTTATATGAGCTTCATATAGTTCTCCAAAATCGTTTCTAACTTTTTCCAGCGATACTCCGTAAATTGTACGTAACCCTGTCATGACATACTCGTTATAACGATCGGCTACAGAAAGGGTTTCTCGCTCAATTGGTAGAATTTGCTCTTGTATTGAATTAATGTACTTGGTGTTATTAGCCACATTCCAACTACGTTGTTTTCCGTTAAATGAATGTGCTGAAGGACCTACTCCCAAATAGGATTTCCCTAACCAATAGGAAGTATTGTGTTTAGAGAAATAGTTGGGTTTTCCAAAATTGGATAGCTCATAATGTATAAACCCATTTTGTTCTAAAGTACTTACCAAAATTTTAAAATGCTCATGAGCTACAGCATCTTTAGGAGCATCCATTTTACCTTTAGCAATAAAACTTGCTAAGGCTGTTTTCGGTTCAACTGTTAGGGCATAGCTAGAAATATGATTTATTCCAAAAGAAAGAGCCTTTTCAATATTAGACCTCCATTTATCATTATTCATATTAGGAACTCCATATATTAAATCTATTGTGATATTATCAAAGTAGCGGGTTGCTTCCTTCAAACATTTTTCGCATTCTTCTGCATTGTGAGCACGATTCATCCATTTTAAATCTTCTTCATAAAACGATTGTACTCCAATACTTAAGCGGTTTATACCAATTGAACGGTATTGTTCAAAAATACTAATCTCTTTCATTTCGGCTGCGCTCAATGTAACATCTTGAACAGCCGTTTCTGATTTATTGTCAAGTGGCATCAGTGATACCAAGTCATCTGGGTTAGCCTCTAAAGTAATTTCAGGTTTATCAATTACCTCAAAATTTTCATATATCGCAGTAATCAAAAACTGTAACTCTTCAATAGTTAATAGAGAAGGTGTTCCTCCACCGAAATAAATAGTTTCTAATGGATTACTAATTTCGTTTTTGCGCAAGATTAATTCTGTAGCAATTGCCTCTACCAATTCCTCTTTTTTCTTTAAAGAAGTAGAAAAATGAAAATCGCAATAATGACATGCTTGCTTACAAAATGGTATATGAAGATAGATTCCGCTCATTATACTTTTCAGTTTATTATTAGCCTAAATTGACTTCGATATTACTTATTACTTGTTAAATAATAACGTAATACACCACAATTAAGGGATTTTAATCTTTTGTGAATTTATATTTCTTAGCATTAGCCATATGCAAAAAATGATTTTCACAATGCCAAGCATATATGCATAGGTTTTCCTTTAATGTAACTATTTCGTTTCCGTCTGGGTGAACAAATGTTCGGTTAAATTGCTCTCCTGTTAAACTGTTTAATAAAAACACCCAACGCTTGTGTATTGAACGCAATAACTGAATGCTGTCAGAAACGTCATATAACAATGAATCTGACAACTCTGCCCATGCGGTTTCATTATAAGGCCTTATAGTTGGGTTATCTTCCGTTAGCGCCAATTTAAATCGAACAACACTGTTCATATGGCTATCAATACAATGGTTTAAAACTTGTTTTATATTCCAACCTCCTAAGCGATAATGATAATCTATGGTTTGTTGGTTTGTTAAATCCGCTAATTTATTTTCAACTTTTTTAGGAAACAGTTCTATAGTCTCAATCCAAGCTTCAATTTGCTCTTGAGTGATTTCTTTAGGGATATGTAATTTTCCTGCGGGGTATTTTAATTGTTCTATGTCTATCATTTTCGTTTTTTCCCTTTTACATATTTTCTAGCATCTTCCTTAATTACATACATAATAGGATTAATCTTCTTTAGTTCTGCTATGTTCTGATCAGTAATAACCTCATGATCAATCAAAATACGTTCTATTTTAGGCATTTTGGCTAGCTCTAAAGGAATTTCTTTAAGACTATTATTATGTATCCAAATACTATACGTGGATTTTAAGCTCAACAACTCTTTTGGAAACTTTTCAAATCTATTAAATTCCAAGCTTATTGAAACCAGTTTTTCTAATCCTGATATTTCTTTAGGCAAGGTTTTTAGCTCATTACCGCCCAGACTTATATCTTGTAATTCCTTTAAATTCCCTATAGATTTCGGAAGCTCTTCGATTTTATTGTAACCTAAATTCAAATGTTTTAGATTTATTAAATTACCTATGCCCTCAGGTAAGGTTTTAATTTTTGACGCATTTGCAGAAATACTAACTAATTCATTACACCTTGACAATTCTTCTCTTAATCTAATTAATCCTGTTCCAGAAACATCCAACCGCTGCAGGCATTTAAATTTCTCAATCGCTTTTGGCAAATCTGATAGTTTTTTATTATTAGATAAGGATAGCAACTTAAGTTTTGTCAACGCTCCTATATCTTCATTCAAAAAAGTAAATTTATTATTATCTAAACATAAAACTTCTAGATTACTCAACAAGTGAATATTGTTTGGTAGTTGTTTTAATCCTACGCGATTCAGGTCTAAAATTTTCAAGTTGGGTAACTTACTTAAGTCTACAAGTAGCTTTTCTACATCTGTAAACCTATTACCCGAAAGGTTTAACGCCTGTAAATTTAGGCACTGAAAAATCTCCTTAGGTAACTCTTTCAACTCAGAATAAGACAAATCAATACTATAAACCTTTTCTTTATTGGTCAATAATTCCTTTATATTTTCAGTTCTTGGTAAATGAGCTAATTGCTCTAAAAGCTCAGACCTGAAATAATTCTTTCCTTGAAACACATCTAAATCAGAACAATTATTATTTATTAACGCTTCTAATTGATGTAAGCTTAAGTTAGGAGTTTGAAAATTTATATAGTTTTTAAAATCTAATTTATCCTCCATTATCATTTTCATAAACGCTTCATCTTCCTTAAATCCTCTATCAGGAAGAAAAGCACAATCCCAAATAGCACCATCTTTATTCCCTCCAAAGTATTTAGATAAAATTAAATAATAATAATTATTCCTTAAATCTTCAATTGTTCCGCTTAAATACAAGCGTTCGTTATAACATCTTTCGGCAACATCAAATTTCTTATTTGCAAAAGCACAATTTGCTTTCCAAGACAATAAAAAAGGATTTTTTCCATTCTCATCAATGAGAACATCAATATCACTCATCGCTTTTTCAAAATATTTCCTTTTAAAAAAAGCATGAAACCTAGTCATTCTTGCCTTGTGATTTTTTTTATTTGTAGCTAGATAAATAGATAAATCACTAATAATTTCATCTAAACTATTCGGAGTATAATTAGTTTTTACTAATGCTCTTGAGAAGTATACTTCTGTGTCTTTTGGATTTCGTTTAATCGCTTCATCTAAAAGTTTAATTGATTTCCCCCAATTTTTCAAACCAATAGCTTCATCATATTGTATTTTTAGTTCTTGATCACTTAAATTACTAGTGCATGATGTAAGTAAATAGAATAGTGTAACAATGATTATTCTATACATATTTATTCCTTTAATTTATAAACGGCTAAATGACACCTATAACTACCTACTATTTCTTAACCCTATTAGCATTCTGGCTTACAAAACTTTCCCAGCTACCATAACTTTTTGTCCCTACTGTTTTCCCTGAATTGAAATGATGGCATACTGCAGCTGCTAACCCATCAGTAGCATCTAAGTTTTTAGGTAGTGCTTTTAAATTCAATAGGCTTTTTAGCATCGCTGCTACTTGTTCCTTACTAGCATTTCCACTACCTGTAATAGCCATTTTTATTTTTTTAGGTGCATATTCCGCAACTGGTATTTGACGTGATAACCCTGCGGCCATTGCTACTCCTTGGGCTCTGCCCAGTTTTAACATAGATTGCACATTTACTCCAAAAAACGGTGCTTCTAAAGCCATCTCGTCTGGATGATACGTATCAATCAACTCCATTGTGCGTTCAAAAATAAGCTTTAACTTGGTATAAGGATCCTTATATTTTTGCAAAAGGAGTTCATTCATTTGTAAAAACTCCATTTTTTTATCAACCACTTTAATGAGTCCAAAACCCATTATGGTTGTTCCGGGATCAACTCCTAATATGATTTTTTCTTTAGCCACTTTTTTAATGTAGAAGTTTATTTTTTAATATTCGTTTTCGCGTTAAGGATGGTAGTGACATCCTTTTTACGTCAGTTCGAGAGATTTTCGACAGAAAATTGTATCGAGAACATTCGTAAAAAGATATAACGGACAGCCTGACCAAGTTTTTTCAACTTGGGAACGCCCAAATAACTACATTTCTGGCTGTTCGCAGAAATAACATTCCGAATTAATGGAGATGCTTACCCCAAAAGTAATATTGCCCATTGATGCATTAACAGTATCGGCTAAAACGGATCCTTCATAATTAATTTTCTGTCCTAAATTAAAAATATTAGAAGCATCTACAAATGCAGATACTCTATCGGTAACACCATAATGTATTGCTACCCCCGCCATTACGTTAAAATTACTACTTTTATTGTTTATGTATGGCTCACTTAAAGGTTTTATAAATGACATTCCAGGACCTGCATGTAAAAAAACACCAATTCGCTCAGGCAAACGCATTTGTAAATCGTACAAATGATCCCAAACATTATAATACCCCTGAAGGTTTACGCGTGTAAAATTAGCTTTGAATTCTGGAGATTCTCCTCCTTCACCATAACGGTTAAACCCTAAGTCTAACTTTGCACCTAATTTCTTTTTAAACATATAACGAAGCCCAGCATCTACGGTTAATCCATTTATCGGTTTTGCTTCATAAGTAGTTCCGAAATTATCGGAAGGCTTATTAAATCCTACCCCTAAATCTATTGTTAAGGACTGTGCTGTAATTAAATTTGAAACTAATACAAAGAATAATGCTATGCTAAATCTGTTCATCTGTTTAAATTTTATAATTTGCGGACTGTATTACAAAATACTTTTCTCGATACAATTTTCCATCGAAAATTACTCGAATTGACGTGTTTTGAAAGTAAATTACGTCAGATTGAGCTACTTCTCGACTGCGCTCGAAGTGACGCTTTTAAGAAATTTGTATCGAAATTAAGTAATTTGCTTACATCGAACTCATGTTACAAACTTACTAAAAACTAATGACCAAGCACCATAGTATGTCCACTTTACGTATTCGCTTAAAGCAAATTGCTTTTTTGGTAGTAAAACTGGCTATTGTTTTAAGTGCTGTTTTTTTTATTTACCATAAGCTTGTACATAATGACACCTTAGATTTTGATTATTTTATGGAATTACTTTATAAAAATAAACTTGTAACTATTCCAAACATTCTGCTTCTATTGAGCTTTAGTGTGTTAAATTGGGTAATAGAAAGTTTCAAGTGGAAAATTTTAGTACGTGAAATAAAACCGCTTTCTTTTAGAAAAGCTATAGCACAATCCTTAGGTTCCTTAACGGCATCAATCATTACTCCTAACAGAATTGGGGAATATGGCGTAAAAGCGATGTACTATCCTAAAAGATACAGAAAGAAAATTCTAGGGCTAAACTTAATAGGGAATTTAGCACAATTAACAGCAACTATAGTATTCGGAACTATAGGTTTACTATATGTAATAAACAGCTATAAGCTTCCCGTTTCATATTACAAAATTCTTGGTTTTACTGTTTTAGGGGGACTACCTTTTTACTTTATTTATAACTATTCATCTAAAAAAAAGCACCCTATTGCAAAAGGTTATTCACTCTCAAAACTCAAGCGTTTCTACAGTACTCTGAATAACAAAATCATTATTAAATCTGTTTTATTATCTTTCTTAAAATACGTTGTTTTTGCACATCAATTTTATTTTTTAATTTGGTTGTTTGGTATTGACGTTTCTTATATTGATGCCATGGCATTCATCACCAGTATGTATATATTAGTATCCGTAATTCCAACAATTTTTATTTTAGATGTTATAATAAAAGGAAGTATTGCTGTTTGGTTGTTTAGTTTTGTTAATGCTAATGAATTTGTTGTTTTAGCAATCACTACATTAATGTGGCTATTCAATTTTGCTTTTCCTGCAATGGTTGGGAGCTATTTTGTACTACGATTCAAAATTAATACTGAAAATTAATGCTATTAATATATATCATATGTGCCATTATAATAATGATGTATTTTTCCCTTATACTAGGGTTCATCATTGGGTTTGATAAGGTAAAAGGGACTAAGGAAAATCATCCTCCAAAAACTCGCTTTTCTGTAATAATTCCATTTAGAAATGAAGCGAATCGATTACCACATTTATTAGCCTCAATTGCTGCATTAGAATATTCAAAAAACCTCTTTCAAATTATTTTAGTTGATGATGATTCTTCTGACGGTTCCGTAAAAATCATCAATGAATTTTCATCCAAAAATGCGGACATTGATATTCTGATTGCTAAAAATATCCGAAGTTCAAATTCCCCTAAAAAGGATGCTATAAGCATTGCTATACCAAAAGCGAAATACGATTGGATTGTAAGTACTGATGCCGATTGTATACTACCGCCTTTATGGCTCGCAAGTTTTAACACCATTATTGTTACAAACAAGCCCAATATGTTAGTTGCTCCAGTAAGTTTCAAAAGCAATTCATCCTTCTTAACACAATTTCAGTTAATTGATTTTTTAAGTATGCAAGGGGCTACAATCGGTGGTTTTGGTATTCAACAACCTTTTATGGCTAATGGCGCCAATTTAGCATACAGAAAAGACTTGTTTTTAAAACTAAATGGTTTTGAGAACAATAATTTTATCGCTAGTGGTGATGATGTTTTTTTATTAGAAAACTTTATTGCTTATGATAAAACAAAGGTGTTATTTTTAAAAGATACTGAAGCTTTAGTGATAACCTTTCCTACAAATAGTTGGTCGGAATTAATACAGCAACGTAAACGATGGGCTGCAAAAGCTACTCATTTTAAAAATTCATTTGCTAAAGGAATCGGGATGCTTGTTTTTCTTGCGAACTGTATAGTTGTGTTCTCTTTTATAACGGGGTTCTTTAACCTAAAGTTCCTTTGGCTTCTATTTCCGAAGATTATAATAGACACTATTCTTATTTACAAAACGGCTCGTTTGTACCAAGAGCAACTTAAACCTGTCTCATACTTAAAAACGGTTATTTTATATTCTTTTTTCACAGCATTTATTGCTTTCTCGAGTATGTTTGGTTCTTTTAAATGGAAAGATAGAAGTTTTAAAAAATAGATCTTACTACAAGCTATTATACATTGATAATATGCTATTCTAATCTCAATTTAACTTATTTTTGCAGTCTAATACCTTGTGGTATAATTTATTTTTTGATGGATTGGATTTATATTCTTGATATTGTAGGTACATTAGTATTCGCTATTAGTGGAATACTCACTGCAATTGACAGTGATTTTGATGTAGTTGGAGCAAGTATTATTGGTATGGTAACTGCAGTTGGAGGAGGTACACTTCGTGATATGCTTATTGGCCAAACTCCAGTTGGCTGGATGACAGACCTAAATTATCTATGGACAATTATTGCAGCCCTTATCCTTTCTTATTTATTTAAAAAGAGAATTATTAAACTACGAAAAAGCATGTTCTTCTTTGATACTATTGGTATTGGATTGTTCACTATTTTAGGCTTACAAAAAACACTTTCAATAGGTCTTGAACCACCTATAGCAATCCTTATGGGGATTGTTTCTGCTGTATTTGGAGGAATTATTCGTGATGTATTAACCAACAAAGTTCCTTTGATTTTTAGAAAAGAAATTTATGCCTCAGCTTGTCTTGCAGGTGGATTGGTTTTTTTAGGTTTAGAACAAATTTCTAATATACCAACACTTAACATGATAGTTTCCATGCTAACCGTAGTTATTATTAGATATTTATCTGTTCGAAATAATTGGTCGTTGAAATTACCTGCACGTTAAAAAAGGCGCTATTTAACCTCTAAATTAAGTTTATTCCCTATTTATTTTTTATTTTTATCGAAATTCCTCAAATACGAGGTTTAACTACAATATTATTACCATGAATAAAATCATTACTATACTTGTATTTACGTTATTTTTAAGCATTTCATCTTTCGCACAAATGACGCATACTATAGATGGAAAGTCATACGAATTAACAGAAGAAATCACTGGAAAAGCATCCTTGTTTTATGTTGTTGCAGAAGATGAATATCGTTATTTCATTAAAAAAGATGAGCAACTTACTGAATTGACGAACACAAAAGGTGAAAACGGGAAGTATCAAAGCGAATACAAAGAAATATTAAGTATTCTTACCGCTGATGCAGCAATGGACATTTCTAAAGTTAACTTGACCCTTGCAAGCCTAAGAACTTATGTAGACCAATACAATAAAGCTTCTGATATTGATTACAAATTACAGGCTGAACGTCCAGTAACCAAAGCTAGGCTAGGTGGTTTTGCAGGAATGTCAAACAATCCGTTTGTAAAAAACCCAAATAACACTATGGTTCCAATATTTGGAGCTGAAGTTGAAGTATATGACGAAAAACGTTCTAGACATTCATTAGGTTTAGCATTTAAACAAAGTTTAGAAGCAGATGATTTTAAATATTCTTCTAGCCAATTCGGTTTATTTTACCGTTTCAGAGTATTAAACAAAGAATCTTTTTCCATCTACCCGCAAGCAACATTAGCCACGTATACTTTTTCTACAACTGAAACTACAAGTACTACAGGAAATGTTACTACAGTATCCAAAGAGACTGGGTCAGGCTTAGACGCTCCAATCATGCTAGGTATCGGTGCTGATATTAAATTAGGTAATGGTTATATTACTTTATCAGCAAATGAATTAATTGCATTGATCAGTTTTGAAAACCAAGGAAATACTCCTTTAGATTTACGTTTAGGATACAAGTTCAACTTGTAATTCACAACGATCTTTCTCGATACAATTTTCTATCGAAAATCACTCGAATTGACGTTTTATAACTATTTACAAAACATCAAACCCTGCTTTTAGTCCTTTTTATTTGGGATAAAAAAGTAAGTGCCAATAACAAAATGACGGTTTCAGGAATTTTCTTGAAATCGTTTTTTTATTTGTATTTTAAGTATGGTACAGCTTTTATGAAGGGAATACTAATTACCGTCAACCTTTGCTACAACTCGTATTGGTATTACAAACTGTGTTTTAACAGGTACTAACACTCCTGATTCTATTTTTTTACGTGCAGGTACTATATCTGGTAATTCCGCAATACTATTTGCAATAATTTGCTCAATATCTGGAATACTTTCTTTTAAAATTTCGTTTATTGTAAATGATAGTATTTCAATTTTTCCATCATCTGAAACTTCTATAAGTACCTGAAAAGAACTATCTAATTCATTTTTAAGCACCAGATTATTTTCAAATAATGAGTTAGTAATATAAGTACTTAAAGAAGTAATAAAGCAGTTTTTTTCAGCTGCTAAATTCTCTTCTACTAGTTCACAATCTTTAAAAATCGGAAACTTATCTATTACTGATGTATCTATAGTATCTAAATCCGCTTGAATCTGTTCTTCTGTTACATGTTTTTTTTGACTCTCGAAATAATTACAAGAGCAAAGTAACATAATACAGATAATGAAAATAGCTTTCTTCAAATCAAGGTTTTAGAATGGTAAAATACGAAAATATATGCTAACTACAATTGATATCTTCACATCCTGAGGCTTCATCTATTTGAATAGTGACATGCTTTATATTTTCATGCGCTAGTTTATGAGCAATCTCTTTTTTAACTACTTGCATATCCACAATATTAGCGTCCTCTTTTAGAATAATGTGAGCAGTTAAGGCATTGGTTGTTGTGCTTAAGGCCCATATGTGCACATGATGCACGTCTACAACATCTTTTACATTCTTTATCATTGTTTCAATTTTATTGAAATCAATTCCTTTAGGAATACCATCTAAAGTTAATTTCAAACTTTCTTTAAATAAGCCCCAAGTAGCCAATAAAATAACGATACCAATAACCACACTAATAATCGGATCAATAACATGCCAATTAGTATAGTATATTACAATTCCTGAAATTACTACACCAACAGAAACCAAAGCATCTACCATTAAATGTAAAAAAGCGCCTTTTATATTAATATCGTTTTGCTGTCCTTTATAAAACAAATAAGCGGATACTGTATTGATAAATACACCAATAAGGGCAGTAATAATAATTACTTCACCCGTAACTTCTGGAGGTGATCTAAAGCGTTCAATTGCTTCCTTTACTATAAAAACCACTACAAAAAGAAGTAAAATAGCGTTAATCATGGAAGCTAAAATAGATGCTTTTTTATAACCATAGCTATACAGTTTGCTAACAGATTTTTGAGCCAGTCGCATCCCAATAAGGGAAATTACTAAGCTCGCCACATCCATTAAATTATGTGCTGCATCGGCTAGTAAGGCCAGTGAATTATACAGAAAACCTACAATAAACTCAATAGCCGTAAACACGGTATTTAAAATAATACCGATATAAAATGCCCTGTTAATGCTTTTTAAAGTACTAGGCCCATGATGATGACCTACATGTGAATTACCCATATAAATACCATTTTGTATCTGAATTTACCCAAATACAAAATGAGATAAACTCTATATAAGTAAAGATAGTGATTTATAGTCCTTTTAAAAACTTATAAATAGCATTCCAATCATTTGTTTCTAAGGCTATATATTTGTCCAACTCTTCTCTTTTTACGGTTATTTCATTAGTTCCTAAGTGGGTTTTATCGTTGATAAAAATCCCTTTTCCTCCAAAATTCTTGGCCAATTCCATATCGGTTAATCTATCACCAATCATAAAAGGATTTTCCAAATCATATTTCTCAGAAAAATATGATGTTATTAAACCTGTATTTGGTTTTCTTGTGGATGCATTTTCCTTAGGGAAGGTTTTATCAATATAAATTGCTTTAAATACTGCTCCTTCATTTTTAAAAGTGTCGATAACAAAATTCTGTACTGGCCAAAAGGTATCTTCCGGAAAATAAGAAGTTCCTAAGCCGTCTTGATTGGTAATCATAACCAATTCGTAATTTAACTTTTTGGCTATTTTATGTAGAGAAACAATTGATTTTGGATAGAAAACTAGCTTATCAAAAGAATCTATTTTTTCATCGGTAGTTTCCTTAATGATTGTCCCGTCTCTATCAATAAATAATACTTTTTGTTTCATGAGTTGTATTTTATGAAACATTAAAGATACTTATTTTGACGATTCTTTTTTAACTTCATTTGTATCTCCTTCTAGATGAATTAATTCTTTAAAATGACTAATTCTGGCAGCTACAATTTCATCATTTCTCTTATTTTTCCCTTCAAATTTCAATTTATACTCTTGGTACAACTCTAATTTACTATCGTTATCTTTATAATAATTATCCGCACATATTGCTTGTTCAAATTTAGCTTTGTAGTTGTAACTATTCTCCTTAAAAGCTTTCTGAAATAGTTGCATTGCTTTTGCATATTGCTTTTGTTCCTTGTGCCAGATTCCTAAATTGTAATACTCCGAATCTATTTTCACATCATTTAAAAGCATTGCTTTTAACAAGTGATAGTATGACTTTTCATACAACTCCTTACCTAAATATGCCAATCCTATTTGAGTATGATAATCACCATTAGTTTTGTCTTCAATAATTGCTTTATCATAAAATGAAATGGCTTCATCATACTTCAATAACATATGATTTACTACCCCTAATCTATAGAGCACAAATTTATTATATGGATCTGTTTCGGATAACTTAGTGAAGTATATAATCGCTTTTTTATAGTGTCCCTGATTAAAACAAGCTTGTGCTTTGTAGTTGATTAAAATTTCATTTTCAGGATAATTTTGTAACCCTATTGCATTGTATTTTTCAAAAGAAGTCCAACTTGATTTTTTCAGGTAAAACTTACACAATTGTTTGATTCCTTTTAAATGAAATGGATCTAAAGCGACTGTTTTTCTGAATGATTCGATATAATTTTTATCTTTTTCTTGCAGCTGAACCAATCCCAATTGGTATTGAAAATTCGGATTTTGTTTATCTTTCTCAATTAGCTTTTTAAAGCTCTCAAATGCTTTACCAGAGGCTCTAATTTTATAATATAATTTCCCTAATTCATACTGATTAATTAATTGGCTACTGTCTTTTAAAACAATACTTTCATGATACGGAATTGCTTTTCTATAAGCTCCTAAACCAATGTATGCTTTCGCAATTTTAGTTTGCGAATACAAACTTTTTTCAACATCCTTTTCATAAAATGAAATGGCCTTTGAATAATTTCCTAACTGAAACAAACTATCAGCAACCGTTAAAGCCGAAGTCTGAGCTCCGGCTTTAATTGATATTATACTTATCAGTAATAAAAATATTTTCTTCATTTAGTTTACTTCAAAAATAACTGGTATTGAATACGCTACGGTAACTGCTTTTCCGTTATGCATACCAGGTTTTAAAACAGGTAATGTATTTATTACACGGATTGCTTCCGTTTTTAATGCTTCATGTGGTCCACGAGCTTTTACCTCTTTTAATAGTCCCTGTTCATCTACTTTAAATGCAATGTATATTTTTTGCCTCCCTACTAAATTATGTGTTTTTGCAATTTTTGTATTAAAATTGGTATTGATATGCTTTGCTATACCTTTACTAAAACATTTCTTTAATTCTTCAAACGTTGCACTTTCATCACACCCAGGAAATATTGGCGCTTGGTCTAAAACTGTAAACGGAACTCCTGTTTCTTCAAAACTTGGAACAGTTCCTGCTTTTACATTGTTAAGGTAATCTTCATAAAGTGATTTCCATTTAGCTTCATTAGCCAACTTGAAGTTTATCCCTTCAAGTTTACTATAAAATTTACTTTTTGTCAAAAAACAAATAGCAGATTTTAATTTCCCTTTATTATCTGTATTATTTAATTCCCTTATTATTTCTGATGTATACATTTCAGCAATCATGAAGTTTGATAATACTTGTTCTTCTTCAGAAATTTTATTTGGATCATTTAAGGCTCTTGCATTCAAATAATAATCCATACATTTTCTTAAATCAGTTTGTTCAACCTTTGCTTCATTATTTTTTAAATATTCTTTAAGCTTGGTAATTATTGAACGAAATTGCTCATCAGAGATTTCTTCAGATTTAATATCATGTGGCAAGGTAGTATACACTAACCTTAAAATATCTTCCATTACAGAAGTCTCTGAGTTCGAAACTACTTCAGTTGTATTTTCTATTTCTAAAGCATCGGTACAGGATACATATACCAACATCGATAATATTATTGGAATAATGGTAATGTACTTTACTAATTTTGTTTTGTTCGATTTTTCTTTTGTTAACATAATAATACGTTTTTTGATTAATGATGATGAATAAAATTGATTTACTACTGAAAACTGAGCAATGTTAAACGTCTTCGCTAACAAATTTTCATAATAGTTATGTTGGTTTTTTGAAGCATTTTTATCGGCGATAAACTCATGCACTTCCGTAATCCTTTTTTGATAGATATACACTAAGGGATTAAACCAGAATACAATCCGTAACACCTCAAACCACAATAAATCTAGTGTATGTTTTTCTGTAACATGAACTTTTTCATGTTTTAAAATACTTTCTTTTTGAGTAGTTTCTATTTGATCTCCCAGAAAAATACTCTTCAAAAATGAAAATGCATCTTCCGAATTTTTAAGAATTGTAACTGAGTATCCTTTTTTCTGAACGGAACTATTCGACTGTTTGTATCTCCATATTTTATATAACTTGAAAAATAATACACAACTGAAAACTAGTATTCCCGCATACCAAATCCAAAACATTGAGAATTTTATAGAATTTGTGTTTTCTGCGACAGTATTTAGATTTTCAATAATAGCTGGAGAATCCACTTTTTCTTCTCCTAAAATTACTGCTGGTAGGTAGACAAAAAAATCACTCGGAACTACTTTTGAAAATGATTTTAATTTAATGAATGGCAACAATAATGAAGCAATTGAAGTGATTAACAAATATGCTCTGTTCCAATTAAAAAAGGTTTCTTTTCTTAATAGCAATTCATACACCACTAAAAAGCATAATTGAAAAACGAGTACTTGTAATATGATCGTTTGCATATTATTTCTTTTTAGAATTCAACTCTTTTAATATCGCCTCCAAGTCACTTACGGAAATATCATTATTCTTGGTGAAATATGAAACCATACTTTTAAAAGAACCTTGAAAATAACCTTCAACTAATTTTTGTGCCGATTGTTTGCTATAATTTTCTTTGGCAACCAACGGAAAGTAGATATATCCTTTTCCTTTTTGCTTATGATTAACAAACTCCTTTGTTTCTAATATTCGTATAATTGTTGAAACGGTATTGTATGCAGGTTTAGGGTCTGGAAATAGCGCAATAATTTCTTTTACTGAAGCTTCATTTAAACTCCATAAATGTTGCATTACTTCTTCTTCTGCTCTAGTTAATTGCTTCATATTTCTTAATTTTAATTCTTTAAACTAAAAACTTAGTTACACAAATATAACTAAAAGATTAGTTTAAACTAACTTTTTAGTTTAAACATTGTAACAAAAAGATAAAATTGACGTCTAATAAATTAAAAAATCATGGATATATTATTGTCTGTAATAGGCGTACTACTAATTATTGGCGGTCTTATTGGCAGCTTTCTCCCAGTACTTCCAGGCCCAATTACCAGTTGGTTTGGATTATTGTTTTTATATCTTACCGATGCCGTACCGATGAGTTATACCATGTTAGGGATTACGCTAGTACTAGCCCTTACTATATTCATCCTAGATTATTTTATCCCAGCAATGGGGGCTAAACGCTTTGGAGGATCGCGATATGGCGTTATCGGAACTACTATAGGGTTGCTAATTGGTATTTTCTTTTTTCCACCAATTGGTATTATAATTGGTCCTTTTCTAGGAGCCTTAACGGGAGAATTACTTTACGGAACACAATCAAAAATAGCCGTAAAAGCTGCATTTGGTGCTCTATTAGGATTACTGAGTTCTGTATTTATTAAGTTTATAGTTGCATCAAGCTACGCCTTTATATTTGCATGGAAATTTATAGCACATGCTGGTGAATTCTTTTAAAGACTGCTACGCATTTCATTAATAATTGATTTTTTGAAATCTAACTTTAATATCAATCCCCTTAAAAATATCCAAACAGCAAAAGCCAACCAAACCCCGTATAACATTAAGTCGAAATAATTTGAAATCAACAAAACTGGTATAAAACCTAAAAATGTTGTTAGTAACAATAGGTTTCTAAGGGTTTTCATTTTCCCCATCCCTTTGTACATTCCATCATAGATAAATGCAACTGCACATAAAGGCTGCATTGCTATGGCAATCCAAAACGTATTATAAAATTGCTCTCTAACTAATTCATTATTAGAATACAATCTCCCAATAGGATAATAAAAAGCACCCAAAATCAATAACAATAATAGTCCTACGACTAATCCGTATTTGGTTAATTTTTTTCTAAGTACAATTAAATTTTCTACATCATGAGCACCATACAATTTTCCTGACATCATATTCCCAGCACTCGCATATCCATCAATTACAAATGCGCAAATAAACCAAATATTCAAAGCAATAGTGTACGCGTTAATATACACTACACCGTAACTTGCAGCAAAATAACTAGACAAATTCAAGGCAATATTTAAAGCTAGCGTTCTCACAAAAAGATTAAGAATCATTATCATTAAATTCTTTATTTCCTTATTAAAAGGAAGGCTAAACCTAATGTTTATTGACGTTTTTTTAATGAGGAAATAAAATGAAAGCAATACCATTACCGCTTGTGAAATTACACTTGCATAGGCAGCTCCTTTCAAGCCCATAGGACTAATATATCCTTCAATACCAAAGACTAAAACCACATCCAAATCTAAGTTTACTACCAAACCTGTTAAAGCTATCAGCATAGGGTAATAGGTGTTTTGCAAGCCCCTAAATGTTCCCATAATAGCAAAAGTGACCAATATCATAGGGAATCCAAGAGCCCTAATTTGATAGTAATCTTCACAATAATCCAACACGAGCCCTTTGGCATTGTACAAACTAAAAATTTCTCTTGCAAAAGGATAAGTAACACCTAATATAAATACACTAATACCTATAATGATAAGTATCGCTTGAATAGGTAAGTTTTTAACTTCCGCTATTTTTCCAGCACCCAAATATTGAGATACTATGGATGAAATAGCACTTCTGCTCTGACCTAACATCCATATTAAAGCATTCAAAAAAACAGATACTAAACCTACTGCTGCAGCTGCTTCAGCACTGTGATTGGGTAAGTTTCCGATAATAGCCAAATCTGTAGCGGAAATGATCGGTTCCGCAATTCCCGCAATTAAAGCAGGGATTGCTAACTTATTGATGCTTTTAAAACTTAAATCTACCTTCAATTAAATGATAAATAAACTGCCTTGATCCATACAAACTAGGCGTGATTAAAAAATTATTTTAGTTTGAGACAAGTCTCAGATAACTAAGTCACAGTGCGGTTAAAATACTAATTCATAACAGTGAAAAGGATACTCACTTTGATTGGAAAAATACACTTCACCTAATTTTTGATAGCCTCTTTTTTGATAAAAAATATTATTGCGTTCATTTAAGCTAAATGTATCTAGCCGCACAGAAGCATACCTATTCTCTTTAGCATAGCTTTCAGCAAAGTCCATTAATTTTTGAGCCAATCCTTTTCCTTGATGTTCGGGATGAATTGCTAAACGATGTATATATACATTTTTAGCATTTGGCGTCAGCCATTCAATAGCTTTATACTCTTCATCCATTATGTCAGAAATCACTACAGATCCAATTATGGCCTCTTGATCTTTCAAAACCCATAATTGTCCTATTTCAATATCCTTTTCAAAAGCTTTATATGACGGATAATCTTCATTCCATTGATAAACACCGTTTGCTATCATTGCTTTTGCACAGGCTTTTGTGATTATCAATAATTCTGGGATATCTGCTTTTGTAGGTTTTATAATTGTCATTATTCGCAAAAGTTTATAATTTCGTTAGCTACCAACTCAAGATCTTCCGGTAAAGTATTCCTTTCCCAAGGATGACTTCCTCCAAAAACATGGTTAGCGTTTTCAATGGCAAACAATTCACTATTTACACTCCAATTATGTAATGCCTCCGCCTCATGAAATGGTACTGTTTCATCCGTTGTACCATGAATAATTAAATGAGGAATCTGTATTTTTTGAGCTGCTGATGATATTGTTAAACGCGCTTCATTGGCCATAAAATCATCATAAAATTGAATAAAATGAGGCATTTGTTGTTTCGTTCTTGCATTTTCTATATAGGCCACTCCGCCCTTTCGCCAATAAGCCAATTCATCACCAACGGGAAATCTGGACTTATAATCTGATGCGCCAGCTAAAGTAATTACTTTAGCAATTCTAGTATCTTCAGAGGCTTTGATTGTTACAATTCCTCCTCCTCTAGAATGACCAACTAAAATAATATCTTGTGAATTTATTTCAGTTGAATATTTATTTTCAGTGCTTGTAATCCACGATATTACATTTTCTAGATCATCTAGTTCTTTAGTAAAGTTATTCTCTCCAAAAGCATTTAAATCCGGGAAATCGATTGGTTGCTCCATTGTTCCTCCGTTATGAGAGAAATTAAATTTTAAAAAGAAAAAATCTTCTTTTGCCATATATGAAGCTAAAACATTCCAGCATCCCCAATCCTTAAATCCTTTGTATCCGTGACAAAAAACCACAATAGGTTTTTGTATACCATTCGCTTCAAAAGACACATCTAAAAGTATTGGTTTTTTATTTTCTCTTTGAAGAATACTTGTTTCCTTTATCATACTACACTTCTTTTTCTGTAAAAGGTATGTTTACATTACATATTTCTAGCACCAACTGATACAATTCACTCAAATAATTATCAAACGTTTCCTGAGTGATGAGTACATCTTTTGTAGCTCCTCTACCTGATTTATCTTTTTTTGCAAATTTCAAAAATCCAGCACTTAAGTTTTTAAACGAAATAATTCCAGCCTCTATTGGTTTAGCAAATTGTTTCTGAGATTGAATCATATATGCGTACATTAATATCTGAAACGGCTTGCTATATTTAGTATAATCCGTTGTGATATCCTCCCAATTAACCAACTCAACCTTACTCTGATCTACTTTACCCGTTTTATAATCAATAATCCTTATGGTACCGTCAACCTCATCAATCCGATCTACTTTTCCTGCAATACATACTGGAAACTCTAATCCTGGGACTTTAATTTCAGTGCGTAAATCAGATTCAATATGTCGAATAATAACTTCATTACTTTCAGCTATCAATTTTAATTCTTGCTTTAAAAAATTAGACACATAGCGTTTTGCAATATTATATATAATTTTTCCTTTGGTGATATCACCTTTTTTGAACTCTAACTGAAACTGTTTACCCACTTCAGAAGTAATTTGTTTCTGCATTTGCAAAACCAATTCTTTTGTTAGTATTTGATTTTCTAATGGCTTATAAAAGCTCTCCAAGGTATTATGAACAATAGTCCCTAAGGTATTTGCTGCTACAGTTTCCTCTACTTCATCCTCTTCATAAATTCGTAATACTTTTTGCTGATAAAAGTCAATTGGGTTTCTTACATACTGTGTTAAGGCTGAAGGAGAAAAACCTTTTTTGGCAATCTCTTTTAATCGTGCTATCACCTTTTCATCTTTTTGAATTACTTGTAATTCCTGAGTAGTAGCTGGTATATCAGGAG
>Ga0209291_1000955_pt1 | contig 26942 bp, 21 predicted proteins | sample GOMGulsemesocosm_FD_184633 | JGI IMG/M metagenome (GOLD analysis project Ga0209291, IMG submission 184633) | Methane-oxidizing microbial communities from mesocosms in the Gulf of Mexico - GOM9B Gulf of Mexico (SPAdes) (version 2) | ecosystem: Environmental > Aquatic > Marine > Cold seeps...
ATGCTGATTGTTCCTTGAAGTTGTCTTTGCTGCGCCAAATTTGCAAACATACTTCTTGGTAATAATCCTCAAAATCTTCTTGAGTATCGGTATATGCCCTGCAAATCTTGATGATAATTGCGGCATATGGTAAAATTTGTGTGGTGTAAAAATCGCTACTCACTTTTGGTCTTTTCTTGTTTAGTGTCTCAAATCAATATTTATTACAGGTAAATGGAAAATATTTTAAATAATGATAAAGATAGTGTATTATCTAGCGTTGTTTTTACAGTACTTTACCTTCTTTTTCTGCATTAGCATCCATGATTTTGCCAATTACTAAGCCTATCAACATTCCAAAAACTAATCCGGATGAGGTGCCAATGGATTCTTGAATTGCTGATCCAAAAGCAACTCCAAAACACATCCCTAAGCTCATTCCAATTGCGGTATAATACCCTTTTGAAACTAAAGAAAATTCTGTTTTTAAATATTCTTTAAAAGAATTAAGAGTCTTTCTAAAGTGTTTTCTCTTATTTTCAGGGTTCGATTTTAATTTAAGGTCATCAAGTTTTGTTTCAATAGAAATTAAGTCTCCTGTAGATAGATTTCCTTTGTTTAACTTAGTTAACGTTTGAATGAAATCATCGTATACTTTCAGTTCCGGTTTTTTAGTAGTCTGACTTCTTAATGTATTGAAAAATTTGATTGTATCCTCTGCTGTCATAATATCTAGTCTTTTCTTATTTAGTGGCTCAAATAGTTAATTATTACAGATTGGTGTAACATTTTTGTTTTTATGCATAAAAAAACTCTCAAAAGACATGCTTTTAAGAGTTTGTGAATGTTTGGGTTTGGCTTAGTTAATCATTGGGTTCAATAATATCTCTAATGTGATCAGCGACATTGCTACTAGCCATACCTCCATAATTACTCAAAACAATAACATAGATGTCTTGTGCCGGATAGTAGTCAAATCTGCTTCCTACACCGTAATCAACACCTCCATGTCCTATAGAAATTGCTTTTCCATTTTGAGTTTGCATAAACCCATAGCCATAATAAATATGATTTTGAGTGCTTTCGGAAGAAGCCCTGGTAGTATGTTTTTTAAATAGTAATTCTTTAGTTTTAGCGTTAATTAGTTGATGTTCGTTTATTGCTTTAAAGTAGTAATATAAATCATTTACACTGGAATGTATACCACCTGCTGGCATAATAATATTACAAACAGCACTACCAATAGCTTCATGTCTGTTGCCTAGTTGAAACTCCATATCTTTATTGTTGTGACTATATGTAGTTGCTTTATTTTTGTAGGCAGCCAATTTATTGTTATCTACAATTGAATGTGACATACCTGTTGGTTTAAATATGTTTTTTTCAATGTAGTCTGCATATGTCATTCCGGTGATTCGTTCAATAATAGCTCCTAATAGAATATAGTTGTCGTTAGAATAGTCAATTTTTTTTAACACCTTAAAGTTTTCTCGTCTATCATCATTCATGTGATTGATATATTTTAATTGAATTTTTAAAAGCTCATTAACGTTTTTTGCTTTTAAGGTTTCATAATAGAAGGGGTCATAATCATCAAATTCAAGCCCAGAAGTATGAGTTAATAAGTGATGAATAGTAACCTGATCTGCTATATCTTTTGGGTATTCTGGTATGAACTTACTAAGTGGGTCAGTATAGTCAAGTTTCCCTTGTTCAACTAACTGCGCTATAGCGATAGCAGTAAACGTTTTAGTAGTTGATGCTAAAGCAAAAGAGGTGTTTTTGGTGTTCTTTTTATGTCGAGCTTTATTGCTATATCCATAAGCTTTTTGAAATAGTATCTTATCTCCTTTTGCAACTAAAACTGCTCCAGAAAAATAATCTAATTCACTTAAGTTATCAAGGTATCCTTTTAGGTGTTTGTTTATATTTTGTGCTGGAATTTCTTTATATGGAGGAAGTAATCCAACAGGGCGCATTGATTTAAAAACACCGCCATTAAGTATTTTGGTACTTTCCTTATTTACCATAAATACTATTTTAGCCCAGTTTTTTGTTTCAGTACCGTAAAACCAAATTGCTGGTAGTCCATGGAATTTCTCTTCGGCAATTTTATAGGGAACTAATGGTCCGTATTCTGTAAATATTTTTGTCCAATAAATTGCTTTTTGTTTAGCCTTTTTCTCTGGGTAGTATTTCGTAGTAAATTTCTCTAATGTTTTGAAGTCGTTTGAGTTGTAGGCTTCGGTAAAGTTTTTAAAAACAGGAGTTACTTCATGACTTGGCCATTCAAAATTATTTTTATTTTGTGCAGTGGTGAATGTTGTTATTAGTACAACTAATAGTAGGATTAAATTTCTCATCGATTTATGATTTTATTGTTTAACTTAAAGCAATATTATAAGGAATGATAAGTGTTGCAAAATGAATGTGATGGTTAGGTTTGTATTTGTGGTAGGTGTTTTTGTTTTTGTGAAATGATGTAAACTTCACATGAAAATGTAGTTTGGTCACTAATGACGCTTCTCTAATCCCATAACTAGTTTTAGGTCATTTTAATTCCTTTCTTTTGATAAAGAAATATGTTGTACATGAAAAAATATATAGAACCTTTAATTCATATACTTATATGGGGAGTGGGATGTTTTTTAATCTTAAATTATTCCACGCGAATAGGGAGTTTTAAGAAAGATGATGGTCCTTTTTTGATTGTGGCAGCCTTTGGGGTACTAATGAATTTAATAATATTTTATGCAACTGCATTTTTTCTTGTGCCTAAACTTTTAGGTTTAAAAAAGACGAATACATTAGTAATTTCCTTACTAGTTGGTTTTATAGGTATTACGCTATTGGAAAGTTTTATTGATTATCAATATCTAGCTAATTTGTTTTCTTCAAAGAGAGAGTCGTTTATTGTGCATTTTTTTCAGAATGCTTTGGTTGGCTTTTTTATTTTACTAGTTGCACTTTCTTATGCTTTACTAAAATATTGGGTGTATAATGAAAAGTTGAAAAGGGTTTTACTTGAAGAAAAGTTATCAACTGAAATGGCTTTTTTAAAATCTAAAATAAACCCTCACTTTTTGTTTAATGTTTTAAATAGTTTCTACGCAAAGTCCTTAAAACATAATGTGCCAGAATTAGCTGATGGAATTGTGAAGTTAGCAGAATTGATGCGATATATGGTGTATGAAACAAATGAAGATAAAGTGTTAATTGAAAAAGAAATACATCATCTTAAAAACTTTATTCAGGTATATCAATTGAGAATGTCAGAAGATGATGAGGTTCATATTGATTTCGAAACAATTGGAGATACGAAGGCCGTTAAAATAAGTCCCATGTTACTTATCCCTTTTGTTGAAAACGCGATTAAACATGGGGTTGATTCTCAGAAGAAATCGATTATTAATATTTTTATAGAGGTAAAGCAGCATAAATTGTATTTTAAGGTAATCAATACGATACATAAAACACCTAGTGATATTGTGGATGATTCGTCTGGTTTTGGACTTGATAATCTTAAAAAAAGATTATCGGTGTTGTATCCCAATGCGCACACAATAGAAACTAAAATTGAAGAAGGGTGTTTTATAGCCTTATTAAGCTTAGAACTTGATTGATTTTTTATGAAGTATATAATAATAGATGACGAGCCAGCAGCAATTGAAGTACTAAAATTCCATTTAAAGAATATTCCTTTTATGGAGTTGATGGCAACATTTAGAGATCCTTTAGTTGCTATTGAATACCTTCAAGAGAATACCGTAGATTTGATGTTCTTGGATATTAATATGCCTAATTTATCTGGGATAAGTTTACCAAAACTACTGAATAATCCACCTCATATAGTTTATACTACGGCTTATTCAGAATATGCTATAGAAAGTTATGAGCTAAATGCAGTAGATTATCTTTTAAAACCAATTGGATTTGATAGGTTACTTCAGGCAGTAATGAAAGTAAAACAAGTAATGGATCAGAAAGTTAAGCATGGTAATGCAACAGCTATGTCTGTTGAAAATGATTCCGAGCAAACTATCTTTATTAAAAGTGGAGCTGAGTTTCATCAAGTCGCTATTCAAAAAATTAAATACATTGAGAGCGATGGGAATTATGTTACATTTTATACCACTAAGCGCTCAATTTTGGCTCGTTATAAAATATCTGAAGTATTAGAGTTGTTGCCACAACAGTATTTTGTAAGAATTCACCGATCGTATATTGTTGCGTTAAATCACATTGATACGGTCAAAAAACATTGTGTAATAGTTGACGGGAATGAAATTCCAATAAGCGCTAATTATAGAGAAGGATTTTTGACAATGATTGAGGCCATGGGTAAATAGTGAATATAAAAACAAGGTACTGGCTGAATTCTTAAAAAAGTTCCTCTTTTATTCCTCATCACATAATTTAAAATACAATAAATTATGTAATTTTGCGCTCATTATGGCAAAACAAGAAGATCAGTTTAAAAAAGTTGTCGCTCATGCAAAAGAGTATGGGTATGTATTTCAATCAAGTGAAATATATGACGGTTTAAGCGCAGTATATGATTATGCTCAAAATGGAGCAGAGTTAAAGAAAAACATCAGGGAATACTGGTGGAAATCAATGGTGCAATTACATGACAATATTGTAGGTATTGATGCTGCAATATTTATGCATCCTACTACATGGAAAGCTTCTGGGCATGTTGATGCTTTTAGTGACCCATTAATTGATAATAAAGATTCTAAAAAAAGATATAGAGCAGATGTTTTAGTAGAAGATTTTGCAGAAAAATTAGAAACTAAAGCTCAAAAAGAAATCAAAAAAGCGGCTAAGCGTTTTGGTGAAGCTTTTGATCAAGCTGAATTTGAAGCAACAAATCCTAAAGTGTTAAAGTACAGATCTGAAAAGCAAGCGCTTTTAGATAAATTAGGAAGGCTTTTAGAAGAAGAAAAATTGGATGAAGTAAAAGCTTTTATTGAAGAGCTAGGAATAGCTTGTCCAGTATCTGGGTCTAAAAATTGGACTGATGTACGTCAGTTTAACTTAATGTTTGGCACTAAATTAGGTGCTTCTGCTGAAACTGCAATGGACTTATATTTACGTCCGGAAACAGCGCAAGGTATTTTTGTAAACTTTGCTAATGTGCAAAAAACGGGACGAATGAAAATTCCTTTTGGTATTGCACAAACAGGAAAAGCGTTTAGAAATGAAATTGTTGCGAGACAATTTATTTTCAGAATGCGTGAGTTTGAACAAATGGAAATGCAATTTTTTGTACGCCCTGGAACTCAAAAGGAGTGGTATGAAAACTGGAAAGAAACAAGACTGAAATGGCATAAATCATTAGGTTTAGGTGAAGAAAATTACCGTTTCCATGATCATGAAAAATTAGCGCATTATGCTGATGCTGCTTCTGATATTGAATTTAACTTCCCATTCGGATTTAAAGAATTAGAAGGGATTCATTCAAGAACAGATTTCGATTTAAAAGCACATGAGTCACATTCAGGTAAAAAATTACAGTATTTCGATCCTGAATTAAACGAAAGTTATACTCCGTATGTTGTTGAAACTTCTATTGGATTAGATAGAATGTTTTTAGCAGTATTCTCTAATTCACTACAAGAGGAAGAATTAGAAAACGGAACATCACGTACGGTATTGAAATTACCAGCGGTATTAGCGCCAACAAAGGCGGCTATATTTCCTTTAGTAAAGAAGGATGGATTACCAGAAGTAGCAAAGAAAATTGTTGCTGATTTAAAATGGAATTTCAACGTAGTTTATGATGAAAAGGATGCTGTAGGAAAGCGTTACAGACGTCAAGATGCTGTAGGAACTCCTTTCTGTATTACTGTTGATCATGATACTTTAGAAGATAACATGGTTACTATCCGTCATAGAGATACGATGGAACAGAAAAGAGTAAAAATAGAAGAGCTAGGAGCTATTATTGATCAAGAGGTGAATATGAAAAACTGGTTGAATAAAATGTAGTTATTTACTGCAATAGAATATTTAAAGAGCGACTTACGAGTCGCTCTTTTTTGTTTGATAATCGACGTCACTCTAAATTTATTTCAGAGTCGCATAACAGTGAGTATACTAATGGAATGCTAAAGTAAATTCAGCATGACGATTCTATTATATAGGATAGAGTTTCTTTTCCCTCTGGTAGAGGATTAAGGTGAGGGTGGTTTTATAAAACTTATTGTCAGTCTGACTCAGACTAGAAAAATGCTTTTAGTTGAATATTGCCGGTATGGATTGTTTTAGAAGTCTCGCTTTTTCTTCCAAAATAGGTGAAGTTTAAATCTAAAAACTTGGTGATTCTTTTTTGGACAAATACATTCCAGGTCAAGTTTTTTCCTTTTTCCAGTCCTTCTAACATTTGATAAGCAACTGGTGAAAAAGAACTTCCTGTAAAATCATTAATATAATAATTGAATTCTCCGTTTAATGATATTTTATCCTTTTTAGCAATCGAGAAAGAAACTCCCATACGCTGTTGGTTTAAAGTTTCAAAACTTCCCGTGGTGTTCTTTTGAACGGAATATTCATAAAAGGCATCCAGCTTGGTGTTGGTAGCTGCTAAAAATGATATTTTCGGGTTCGTACTCCAGCTATCCAATTCGTAATTATTGGTGCTAAAATTTTCGGATTCATTTTTAATAGTTCCTAAATTATTTCTAAACTCAAAAAGCCAGCTCGTAAGAAATTTATGTATAAAAAGTAATTGTTTGTTGGTAGTATTGTTTTCCTGGAAACCTATACTTAAAATGTTCCTGTTTCTATTCTCTAAATAGGTAAATGAAGTAGAATATTTTTGTTTACCTCTATTAAAAAATAAGGTGTTCTTAAAACTAGAATTTATAGTAAGTAATTTATCGTCTTCTCCTTTAAATAAGTTGAAGTTAAAGGTATCTTCTCGTTTCGTTTTCTTGTCAATTAAATAAGAAGTTTGATTAAAGAATTTCGACAGTACTTTTTTAAAGCCATTATCAGAATCAATCCATGATTTTGGATTTAATGTTAATGAGGTGCTCCATTTGTTTTGCTCTGTTTTTATAAAAACCTGATTAGGGAGTAATATTTTTACAAAATTAGCTTGGTCCTGAAATTGAGCGATTTCAAATTCATTTAGCTCTTGAATTCCATTTTCGTTATAATCTATCCAAGTATAATACCCTTGTCCTTCGTCAACTTCTACATAGGTAAAATCTTGTTGAGGAACCACTCCGGAGTTCACTTCAAAAACAGTATTTAAGTTAATAAACTGATCAAAAATACGTTGGCTGTATAATGCTCTCGAATTTAACGATTTTTCATTTTCTATGGATTCATCCTCATATTGTAGGGTTCTGTAGTTCGCATGAAGACTTAACTTTGTTTTTTGGGAGTTGATTAATTTCGACTTTAAATAATACGTATTAGAGTTGTTAACACGTGCTAAAACTCCATTTTTTAAACTATCGTTAGTTCTATATTTATAGCCAACTTCAACAAAAATATTTGTGCTGTCACCAATTCCAGAAAAAACTTCATATGCATTGTATTTTTGACTGTTTCCAATGAGTAATTTGGTAAGCTTGTCTTCTTGTTGGTTATTTTCTAAACTTGTTTTTGCGCCAATCCAGCCTTTATTTAACTGATATAATATGCGAGCAGAAACACGCAAAAATTTAGAGTCATAACTTTCTGATGAACTTTTTAGAAAACTCGAATTGGATGCTATTCTAAATTTATTTAAATGTAAATCATTGTTTAATACATGTCTATTTCCGTTATAGTTTTCAGAAAATTCCAAATGTTCATAAGTGTAATTTACAATTCCTTTTTTATGATGAAAGAAGCTAACCCCAGAACTAATAATGTTTTGGTCTCCTAATGGATTTTCTAAATTCCAATCTCGGTTAAATTCAACACGATACAAACGTTCTATGGTTTTAAAGTTTTTGTTGATATAATCCGTATCTATAAACGCGTTCATGTTCCATGCGCTGTCTTGCTTAATGATATTCCTATTTATCGTTAGTTTTCCAGCAAAACCATTATTGTTTTCATCATCGATATCAGAAAACAAGTTTAAATCATTTTTACTCCCTGCAAGTTCAAAATCAAATTGTGTTTTTTCATTTGGAGAAAAACTTGCATCAATTACGGCCATTTGTAATTTTGTAGGAGCTGTGAGCTTGATGATAGGTTCATAGTTTCCTTGAGGAATACCTCCAATAGGTGCAACGTATTCAAATATATTACTGATGGCATTACTGTTTACCAAAATATAGTTTCCAAGGTTATTCCCTACTAAGCTAAATTTTACTTGAAAAAGATCATCAGTAGGTTCTGTAGAAAAAACAAATGCCTCTACGCCGCCAATTAACTCTTTCTTGTATAAAATTCTGTTTTCTGAATAGGCTTCCGGAACTGCTGATGGAGCAGTCATTAAGCTTTGGTCATTACCAGCAGCTTGTAAAACAGCCACTTGTTCAGAACTTAAACTCTGTTGAAGAGGTTGGTTTTTGGCATCATTCTCAGTATATACATGTGCGTCAATGCTAAATTTTTTGTCTTTATGTGAGCCACCTCCGTAAGCAATAATTCTACTGTAATTTTGATCACTAAATTGATATTCAGCCGTGATTCGCATTTCAGATGTAATCGGATACGTAGCATTGAAAATGATTTCACCAGCATTATAATCTATTACATAGTCATTATTTTCGCCTCTTTTTAAAGGTAGCCCGTTAATATATACCGTTTCGCTACCTGAAACAACTAATATAAAAAGCTCTCCATTTTGTCCCGTAAGTTTATAAGGTCCCTGGTTTCCTTCTTGACCTTTAAATTCGCTTTTAGCATATTGTCCTTTTACTAAAGCTCCTGAAACGTAAAGTTTTGTTTTACTACTATCTCTTTTTATGGTTCCAGTAGCATAAATCCCTTGTACTTTTTTAGAAAATCTCCCAAAGTATGAACTGTTGTTTTCTAAATTTACATCTCCAGCTCTAAGTAACCAATTGTCACTAAAGATTTCAATAAAAACTTGATCAAATTCATTTACGTTCTGTGAATAGCCACCTTCTTGTAATGGAATATTTGAATCTTGCAATGATGCCCTGATAGATACTTTGTCTGATATTTTTCCTGAAATTTGCAAATCCAACTCTGAGTTTAGAACTGAATTCTGATTATTTCCAACAGAAATCCCTCTAGAAATGCTTCCTGAAGTTTCTAAGCCTTCAAAAGGAGTGTAATTTCGTTTTACATTGGTAACTCCTAAGCTATATAGCTTTTGCGTGTTTTTAGTATCTTCTACAATAATATTTTCATCAAATAAAAAGTATTTTTTAGTGACAAAATCAGGGTATTTGGTGTAGTGTATGTATATAGAATCTGTTGCAATATTTTCTTTGTTCTTAATACGTAGAATACTTTTGCTAAAATCAGTGGTATATAAAGTACTGTCAATGGGTTTTAGGTTCTTGTCAAAAAGCTTGAATTGAAACGGATTAATACTTACGGAATCGATACGTATACTATCCTTAACAGGAACTTTTTTTTGTACACGATTGGTGTTGGTTTCTTGAGTAAAACTCAAAAAACTAATGGAAGTGAAAAGTAAAAATAAGAGTATTTTCATCAAATATTAAACGCTGATAGTACAGTTTTATTCCAAAGCAAAAATACATTTTTTTAAGGTTTAAATTTGATGAATATTTTTTAGTGGATAAGTTGTTAAAATTTATGAGTTCATTAACGTTAATTTCATGGTATGTTTCGTTATTTTAGCGAGGTAAACAAAACTTAATAAAGAAACTTAAGGTGAAAATAATTTCTTACAATGTTAATGGTATTCGTGCTGCACTTAAAAAAGGTTTTATAGAGTGGCTTCAGCAAGCAAACCCAGATGTAATTTGTATTCAAGAAACTAAAGCACATAAAGAACAGTTAGATTTAACCGTTTTTGAAGATGCAGGGTATCCTTATCATTATTGGTATAGTGCCGAGAAAAAGGGCTATTCTAGTGTTGCTATTTTATCTAAAACAAAACCAAATCATATTGAATACGGTACGGGGATAGATTATATGGATTTTGAAGGGAGAAATCTTCGAGTGGATTTTGATGATGTTTCTATTATGAGTTTATATTTACCTTCGGGAACAAACGATGCTAGATTAGAGTTTAAGTTTAAGTATATGGCAGATTTTCAGCATTATGTAAATGAACTTAAAAATGATATTCCAAATTTAATTATTTGTGGTGACTATAATATTTGTCATGAAGAAATTGATATTCATAATCCTAAAGGATTAAAAAACACTTCTGGTTTTTTACCCGTGGAAAGGGAATGGATTGGAGCTTTTATAGATAATGGATTTATTGATTCGTTCCGTCATTTTAATAGTGAGCCTAATCAGTATAGCTGGTGGAGTTACAGAGCAAATGCAAGAAATAATAACAAAGGATGGCGATTGGATTATGCTATGGTGTCAGAGCCTTTAAAAGAGCGCTTAACGAGAGCTGTTATTTTACAGGAAGCGAAGCATTCGGACCATTGTCCTATTGTTGTAGAAATAGATTAATATTATAAAATAAAATAACGCATACTAAATAAAATAATTATGATCAGAAAAATTTCATTAGTAATATTAGGAGCAATATTAGTTACTTCATGCGTGTCAAAGAAGGTTTTTACCGATTTAGAAAGTAATTATGCTAAATTAAAGAAATCACATAGAGCACTAGAAGATAAAAAGAAAGATTGTGATGAGTTAACAGCGCAATTGGAATCAGATTTAGTTGCAGCAAATTCAGAGCTAGAGCAATTAAAAGCTGACAAGGCAGATTTGGCCAATGAGATTGCAAATTCTCAAGCAAAAGTAGATGGTTTAGGAAAATCATATAAACAATTGGAAGAAAGTAGTGCATCAGAATTGGCAAAAAACACTGCGAAAAACAGAGCGTTATTACAGCAATTGGAAGATAAAGAAAAAGCATTAGCTACTGAAAATGCTCGTTTAGTTGGTTTGCAAAATGAACTTGATGCTAGGTCAAAAAGAGTAGATGAGTTAGAGGGAGCCTTAGCCGCTAAAGATGCAAATATGAAAGCCTTGAAGAATTCAATTTCTAAGGCTTTAACAAATTTTGAAGGAAAAGGATTAACAGTTGAACAGCGCGATGGTAAGGTATATGTTTCTATGGAAAACAAATTATTGTTTCAATCAGGAAGTTGGAAAATAGGAAAAGAAGGAAAGCAAGCAGTAAATCAGTTAGGAGAAGTTTTAGCTGAGAACCCTGAAATTAACGTGTTGATTGAAGGACATACGGATAATGATGCTTTTAATGGAAAAGGAGATATTTCAGGTAACTGGGATCTATCTACAAAAAGAGCTACCGCAATTGTGAATATTTTACAGGAAAACAAAAGTATTAACGCGGAAAGTTTAACTGCAGCAGGAAGAAGTGAGTTTTCACCAATAGCAACAAATGATACTCCTGAAGGAAAAGGGAAAAATCGTAGGATTGAGGTGATTTTAACACCTAAGTTAGATGAGGTTTCTAAATTATTGAGCGAAGTACAATAAACTAGTTTAAATGTTGAAGCAATGAATATATTACACATAGTAGTATATTCATTGCTTTTTTAATAAAAGAATTTATTTAGTTACAATGAAATACACTACTATTCCAAAAACTGATATAAAGGTCAGTAAAATATGTTTGGGAACCATGACGTTTGGTAATCAAAATTCCGAGCCAGATGCCCATGAACAAATGGATTATGCAATCAATGAAGGGGTCAATTTTTTTGATACTGCAGAAATGTATGCAGTTCCTCCAAGCGCTGCAACTCAAGGTAAAACAGAAGAGTTTATTGGGAGTTGGTTTGCTAAAACAGGTAATAGGAATAAAGTGGTATTAGCTACTAAAATTGCTGGTCCAAACAGAGGAATGGATTGGATTCGTGACGATATGAGTTATTCAAAAGTAAACTTAACTTTAGCATTGGAAAACAGTCTAAAGCGGTTACAAACTGACTACATAGATTTATACCAGTTGCATTGGCCAGAAAGAAATGTGAATATTTTCGGACAAAGAGACTACAAGCATAATAATGCGGAAAAATGGCAAGATAATTTTGAAGAGATTCTTACTGTATTAAATGATTTTGTAGCAGCAGGAAAAATAAGACAATTTGGAGTATCTAATGAAACTCCTTATGGTGCTATGAAATTTTTAGAAGCAAGTAAAAATGGGTTGCCTAGAATGAAAACCATACAAAATGCGTATTCTTTAATTAATAGAGGTTATGAAAATGGTTTAGCAGAAATATCAATGCGTGAAGATGTTGGTTTATTAGCCTATTCTCCTTTGGCTTTTGGGACGTTATCTGGGAAGTATATTGAAAATCCAAATACAGTAGGGAGAGTATCATTGTTTTCACGATATTCACGTTATTCAAGTGCACAATCTACTAATGCAATAAAGGAATATTTAATACTCGCTAAAAAGTATGATATGAGTTTAACACATCTGGCATTAGCTTTTGTAAATCAACAACCTTTTGTAACAAGTAATATTATAGGGGCAACAACGATGAAGCAATTAAAAGAAAATATTTCTAGTATTGCTATTACGTTATCTGATGAAATTTTATCTGAAATAGAGATGATACATGATGTAATTCCTAATCCAGCACCTTAATTTTCTTAGGTGTAAATTTATAAATTATGGAAAAATATATTGAAGCATTTATACAAGCGTTTAATGGAAGTCTAAATTGGACATGGAAGTCTGTGTTATTTGAAGTATCATGGTATACCAATTTTTTCTGGGGTTTAATGTTAATATCACTTGTGGTTTGGGGATTTGAAGTATTATTTCCCTGGCGAAAAAATCAAAATATTTTTAGAAAAGATTTTTGGTTGGATGCATTTTATATGTATTTCAATTTTTTTGTGTTTTCAATTGTAATTAGTGGTTTTTATAAAATACTGGGGTTGTCATTTAATGAATTTGGAATAACCATAAAAAGTATAACGTTACTTGATATTACTCAATTACCTAATTGGCTACAATTGATATTATTCTTTGTATTGTTAGACTTTGTACAATGGTTTACTCATGTGTTATTACATAAGTATGATTTTTTATGGAAATTTCATCAAGTACATCATTCTGTAAAGGAAATGGGGTTTGCGGCACACCTTCGTTACCATTGGATGGAAAACATATTCTATAAACCGTTAAAAACAATAGCTGTAATGTTGTTAGGGGGGTTCGAGCCTACACAAGCTTTTATAGTACACTTTGTAGCAATTGCAATAGGACATTTAAATCATTCGAATATTAAAATTTCTTGGGGACTATTGAAGTATGTTTTTAATAACCCAGTGATGCATTTGTATCATCATGCCAAATCACTTCCTGAAGAACGAAAAAAAGGAGTAAATTTTGGAATAAGCTTAAGTATTTGGGATTACATTTTTAAAACTAATTATATCCCTGAGAATAGCGGGACTATAGCTTTAGGTTGGGAAGGAGATGAAAATTTCCCGAAAAATTTTATTGGCCAATTACTAGTTGGTTTTAAACAAAACAATAAAAAGGTAGAGAATCATTGATTCTCTACCTTTTTATATATTAAATACCTATTTAATTAGGTAGTACTGTTTTTCCAGTCCACTCTAATATCCCTCCGCTAAGGTTGTTGGCTTCGTTAATCCCTATAGAATTCATTACTTGACAAGCTTGTCCACTTCTGGCGCCACTTCTACAATAAACATAATAGCTTTTATTCTTATCTAATTTTTCAATTTCTAGCATGAAGGATTGAGGCTCTAAAATGTTAATCATAATAGAATTTTCAATGATTCCTTCAGCCCATTCATCGGGTGTTCTGACGTCTAAAATTATAGTGTTATTATCCTTTAAAATTGAAGTAGTCCACTCAGTTTGTGTTAAATTTTTCATGTGCGAATTAATATGTTTTTTGTTATAAAGTTGATGGGCAAACATAATCAGAAATAGAAACGTTGGTTTTTTTAATGGCACCAAACCCTCCTTTAACATCTGTAATATTGTGTATTCCTCTACTTTTTAAAATTGATGCAGCAATTACAGAGCGATATCCCCCTGCACAATGAACGTAGCTAGTATCTTCTGCTTGGTATTCGGATAAATAATCGTTTATCTTACTTAATGGCGTGTGTGTTGCATTAGTGATATGAGTAGATTGGAATTCACCAACTTTACGGACGTCAAACACTTTGGTATTACCTTTTTCAGTAGCAAATTCTTCAGCGGTAATTGAGCGTAAAGTGTCAGTTTCTCTACCTTCATTCACCCAAGAACTGAAGCTTCCTTTTAAAAACCCTAAGGTGTTATCAAATCCTACTCTTGATAATCGGGTAATCACTTCTGCTTCACGACCTTCAGGAGCTACTAGTAAAATAGGTTGATTTACATCACCTATCAATGCACCAACCCATGGAGCAAAGCCTCCATCAATACCAATAAATATGGAGCGGGGAATATGTCCTAGGACAAAATCATTCTGATGGCGTACATCCAATACAATAGCGCCAGTTTCATTTACTTTGTTTTCAAATTCTGTAGGTGATAAACCATGTGTACCTCTTTTTATAATGACATCTAAATCGTCATATCCTTCCTTATTCATTTTAACGTTTTGAGGGAAATATGCTGGTGGAGGTAATAATCCATCAGTAACTTCAGTAATAAACTCCTCTTTAGTCATATCAGCACGCAAGGCGTAATTTGTGTTTTTTTGACCACCAATGGTTCCAGTAGTTTCTTTACTCATGTTTTTTCCACAAGCAGAACCTGCACCGTGAGCTGGATATACGATTACATCATCAGCTAAAGGCATTATTTTACTTCGTAAGCTATCATATAAGTAACCTGCTAAATCTTTTTCTGTAATACTGCCAGCTTTTTGTGCTAAATCTGGTCGTCCTACATCTCCAATGAATAGCGTATCTCCGCTAAATATTGCATGGTTTTTTCCTTCAGCATCAATCAATAAAAAAGTACTGCTCTCCAAGGTGTGTCCTGGAGTATGTAATACTTTAATAGTAATGTCACCTAGTTTAAATTCTTGATTATCTTCAGCAATAGTGGCGTTAAAAGAGGTGTTTGCATTTGGGCCAAAAATTATTGCTGCACCTGTTTTTTTAGCTAAAGTTACATGACCACTGACAAAATCAGCATGAAAATGTGTTTCAAAAATATATTTGATTTTAGCATCATCCAATTTTGCTCTATTAACGTAAGGCTGTATTTCGCGTAATGGATCAATTATAGCCACTTCACCTTTACTTTCAATATAATAAGCTCCTTGCGCTAAGCATCCTGTATATATTTGTTCTATTTTCATGTGTTTGTGTTTTTTCTTTCAAAAACCATATGGGAATATCACCACAGTTATATATCTATTTGATATAATTATTGCCATTGATATTTTATGATATTGAAATTCAATATTTAGTATTCAAAGGTATAAATAGTTTGTTGTTTAACCCGAAAAGGATGTAAGTTGTTTGTAATGATTTATTGTTTTACATAAAATTCCATGTAAAAAACAAAGAATGCCATTGCGAAAACAAAATAGCCGAAGCCTTTTTTTAATTTTTTTCCGTCAATAAAGTTACTTAAATAGCTTCCTATAAAAATTCCTACAAGTGAAATTAAAGTGAAAGTAGTAAGAAACATCCAGTTTACGTCCATTGTAAATACATCTCCTAATAAAAACCCAGCTAATGATTTTAAGGCAATAATAATTAACGAAGTACCTACGGCTTTTTTCATTTCAAGATTAGCGAGTATAACTAAGGCAGGGATGATGATAAATCCTCCTCCTGCTCCAATTAGCCCTGTTATTACACCCACAACGATACCTTCTAAAACGATTAGTTGGTAGTTGTAAGTGGTGTTTTTTATAGCGATATCAAGTATCTCTTTTCGGTCTTTAAGCATCGAAATGGCTGCAGGGATCATTAGCACCGCAAATAGTCCAAACATTGCCATTCTTCGTGTGAAATCAAAGCCATTAACCGAGAAAAGTACATCTGGTAATGCTGGAACAACAAATTTCCGAACAATAGTGACTCCTATGATTGCAGGTATTCCAAAAACAAAAGCAATTTTCCAATCAACGAATCCTTTGAAATGTTGTTTTACGCCTCCAACAAGGGCACTCGATCCAACAATGAAGAGAGAGTAGGCAGTTGCCATCTTTTCATTTATAGAAAATAAGTATGCAAGAACAGGAACTGCTAAAATAGAGCCACCGCCACCTATTAGCCCAAGAGATATGCCAATTGCTAAAGCGCTCAAATATCCAAAAACCTCAATTAGTTCCATAAAATGTTGTTTATAATATTGGGGTTATAATTATGTAAATGTACCATGAGTTTAGGAAATATACAAAATTCTTTTAGGCTGTGTGTTTTTTAAGTGATGTTCTTTAATTAGCCTAACAATTCGCTTACGACATCTTCAATTTTAGAAACTAAGATAAGTTCAATTTTTAGGTTTTTTAACGAAATTTTATTGTGTTTTGAGACAAGAATTCTAGTAAATCCTAGTTTTTCTGCTTCTAAAATACGTTGGTCAATTTTATTTACAGGTCTAATTTCTCCTGACAATCCAACCTCTCCAGCTAGGCATATGTTTTTATCAATTGTAATATCTTCATTGCTTGAAAGTATTGCGGCAACTACAGCTAAATCAATTGCTGGATCATCAACAGAAATACCTCCAGTAATATTAAGAAAAACATCTTTAGCGCCTAATCTGAACCCTGCTCTTTTTTCAAGAACAGCAAGGAGCATATTTAGTCTTTTTGCATTATAGCCTGTTGCACTTCGTTGTGGTGTTCCGTAAACAGCAGTACTAACTAGAGCTTGAATTTCTACTAGTAAAGTGCGCATTCCTTCGATACTTACTGCAATAGCATTTCCGCTAAGTTGATCGGAGTTTTTTGAAATAAGAATTTCTGATGGGTTTGAAACTTCTCGAAGTCCATTACCTAGCATTTCAAAAACACCAATTTCCTGTGTTGATCCAAATCGGTTTTTTATAGACCGGAGTATTCTGTACACATGATTTCTGTCGCCTTCAAATTGTAACACGGTGTCAACCATGTGTTCTAATACCTTAGGGCCAGCAATATGTCCGTCTTTAGTAATATGCCCTATTAGTAAAACTGGCGTTGCTGTTTCTTTTGCAAATTGTATAAGTTCTGAAGTGCATTCCCTAATTTGAGAAATGCTTCCAGCTGAGGATTCTACAAAATCAGTATGTAATGTTTGGATAGAATCAATTACTATAAAATCAGGGGTTGTGGCTTCAATTTGCTTGAAGATATTTTGAGTTTTTGTTTCTGTTAAAATCAAACAATTATCCGCGCTTTTTGTAATTCGTTCTGCACGCATTTTAATTTGTTGAGTACTTTCCTCACCAGAAACATATAGTGTTTTAAAAGGAAGCTTTAGTGCAAGTTGCAGCAATAATGTTGACTTCCCAATACCTGGTTCTCCTCCCAGTAGAGTTAATGATCCAGGTACAATTCCACCTCCAAGAACACGATTAAACTCTTTACTTGTAGTTTTTAATCGTGCTTCTTGAGAGGTTTGTATGTCAGCAATTTTAATCGGTTTTGCTACTCGACTTTTTTTAGATGAGTCTATGTCCCAGATTTTTTTTACTTCTTTTTGAATAATTTCTTCAGCAATTGTATTCCAGTTGTTACAAGATGTACATTGCCCTTGCCATTTTGCAAATGAAGTACCGCAATTTTGACAATAAAAAGTAGTTGCTGTTTTTGCCATAGCTACAAACCGAAATCTGCTTTAATAAGCTCGGCATAGTGCAACATGTCGTCTTTAGTTAATCGCCCAATTTCGTTCAAAATATACCCTGAGGTGTATGCTTTTATTGCTTTTTTAGGTTCTCCAATATTTTCATAATGCACTCCCATATAATACATTCCAAGCATTGATTCAGGATACTCTTCTTTAGCAAGTTTACTTAATAATTTAAAAGCTTCCCATTCTTCGTTTTTCTTTAAAGCTGCTTCAGCTGCATTAAAGTCGTTAATTCTGATTTGCTTATCTAAGCCATAAAGACTTTTTATAGTGTCATATTTCTGTACTAAATACTCATACGCAGTCCCCTCATCAATAGTCAGCATTTTTTCTTTGTATTCTTTCCTGTCAATAGGTTTGTAGGCCTTGTATATTTTTTCAAAAGCAGTTGGGATAGCATGATTAACTAGCTCGTAATGTGATTTTCCTTTGTAGTAATTATAATTATACCTAAGGTTGTCATTTGAAATAGATTCAAGTACTTTGTTTAAAGCGCCAATGCTCGTTCTGCTTTTTTTTCTGTCATCTTCGGCAGTTGTTAATGAGTAGTAAATCGGAGTTTGAAGGTCAGTAAATTGTTCTTTTAGTCGAAGTTCCATTTTAGGTGTGAATCTTGGACTTAATGAGATGTATGCATTAAAAAATGGTTTTTCCTGAAATAAATAAAAGTTCAAGAAATTTGCAGATTCTCCATGGCCTATAATGGTTCTGAAAGGTACTGTTCTATAGTTGTTGTCGATAAAATTGAATAAATCATAGGTTATGAATTCAAAAAATGCAGCTCCGGTATCAGCTGGTAAACCGTTAATTTCATCGCAAGAAAAATCTAAAGGCTTTGAATTTATTTGATTTATTCCCACTATAATAGCATCAGGCATTTCGTCCCAATAAGAATAGTAGTCAGCAATACCAGCAACTGGTTCAAATAAATAATCACCGTCAAAAACAACAATAACAGGATACATAGTATCTACGTTTGCTTCGTAATTTCTTGGGACTTGAATTTTTAACCGTCTTTTTTCACCATCAGGCCCATCAATTTCTCTATAAGTGGTCTGTGAAAAGGTATTAATGCTAGTAAACGCAATTGCGATAAGTAAAATTAGTTTTCTCATTATATTGTATAGTTTCGGTAATTGGATGTACAATATACTGATTATTTTCTTCTATTGTATATTGGAAGATAAAAGAATGAAATTATCCCAAACACGATGTTGAGTAAGGTTTGAGCTCCCCACATAATCCAGCCAATTGCTAGTCCACTTTGATTACTTATGTTAAATAAGTTTAAGGTTTCTTGAATTACTAACGGAAAACTTCCTAATCCACCATTTGTAGCTGCCATTGTAAATGAACCTGTTACAAACGCAACTATTGCAGTGCTTACAGAGGTGTTTATGGTTTCTTTTACGGAGAAAAAGATAACGTAAAACATTAAAAAGTACATGATCCAAATGAAGATAGTGTGGAATATAAAGGCCCACTTTTTTTTCATTGTAACAATACTTAAAACTCCGTCTTTTAGTCCGATAACAAAGCTTTTTATTTTGCGTAAAACTGGGTTGTTAGGTTTTCTTAGGACGAACCATCCAGAACAAAAAATCGTTAAAATGACTACTAGTGCAATAAATAATGTAGTTGGGTCTTCTGTAGTATTTGTTCTTATACTAGTGAAAATAGGGCTTACAGAATTTATAATCATATCATATTGGAAGACTAATGCAATAAAGACAAAAACCATGCTCATGATTAAATCAGCTATTCGCTCAGCGATTATTGTTCCGAAAGCTTTTTCAAAGGGGATTCCTTCGTATGTTGTAAGAGTTGTGGCGCGCAATATTTCTCCAGAACGAGGAATACCTAGGTTGGCAAAATAAGCTATCATTACAGCCATAAAACTATTGATGAATTTTGGTTTGTAGCCAAGTGGTTCAAGTGTAAATTTCCATCTGTATGCTCTTGATATGTGACTGGACAGTCCAAATAAAACAGAGGTTAGCACCCAAAAGTAGTCCGCGTTTTGAATATATAAAACAACATCGGCTCTCTCATCAGCAGTAGATTTTGTGTAAGTAAGCCAAATTAAAAAAACACCAAATATTATTGGAAATACAATTTTAAGTGTTTTTATGAGTGTTTTTTTGTTCAAAAAACTAATTTAATAAGTTAGTTTCTTCGTTTGGAAAAACTAGTGATGGCTTAAAGTTTTTCGCTTCTTCAATATCCATCATTGCATAAGTGATAAGGATTAATACATCGCCAGGAGCTACTTTTCTTGCAGCAGCACCATTTAGAGTGATTTCTCCAGAGTTTCTTGGTCCTGGAATAGCATAAGTTTCCAGACGTTCACCATTGTTGTTATTTACAATTTGAACTTTTTCACCTTGAACAATGTTCGCGGCATCCATTAAATCTTCATCAATAGTGATGCTTCCTATGTAATTTAGGTCGGCTCCAGTGACTTTTATTCTATGAATTTTTGATTTTACTACGTGTACTAACATGGGGCAAAGATATTAATTTAAAGCAATATTATCTATTAATCTGATGTTATCAATAAAAGCTGCAATAAATATTCTGTATTGTTGGTTTTTAGACTTTCTTTTTACCGGTTTTAAGGTTTTAATATTTGCTATAGAAACGTACTCTAAATTGAAATACTTGTTTTTTTCAAATTCTTTAATTACCCATCCTTCGACTTTTGCAGCGCTTTTTGTGTAAAATTGTTCTTTTGCTTCTATGAGTGTTTTGTTAATGAAAGATGCTTCTTGCCTTGCTTTAGTAGAAAGCCGTTCATTACGGGAGCTCATTGCTAGTCCAGATTGTTCTCTGAAAATAGCACACCCAATAATGTTGACCCCTAAATTGTACTTTGTAACTAACTTTTTTACAATTTGTAATTGTTGAAAATCTTTTTCTCCAAAATATGCGTTTGTAGGTGTTATTAGAGAGAAGAATAAGTCTAAAACTGTACCGACTCCATCAAAATGACCTGCTCTGTGTTTACCTTCCATTTCGTGTTCTAATCCGTCAAAGAAATATTTTTTAGAAGCAACATTATCCTGATAAAGCTCTTTTGCAGTAGGTGTAAAAATAACTATAGAGGAATCAATGTTACTGATTAAATTGATGTCGTTTTCTAAAGTTCGGGGGTATTTGTCTAAATCTGAGGAATTATCAAACTGAGTTGGGTTTATAAAAACACTAACTATGGTGATGCTGTTTTCGGTTACTGATTGCTCAATCAATGAAGCATGACCATTGTGTAAAGCCCCCATTGTAGGGACATATCCGATAGTCTTGTTGCTTTTTTTAGATGAGTTGATAAAAGTAAAAACCTCTTTTCGGGTAGTAAAAACCTTCATTTTATAAAAATTAAATGAAGGCAAATCTAATACATTACTGCTAATCTGCATAATTTTTGTAATTTTGCAAAGTTTAAAATAATTTTTTCACAGATTTATATTTGCTGAAAATGAGCTTTTAACACATAAAATAAACAACGAATATTAAAAAAGATATAGAATGAAAGATAAGAGGGTTTTATTTATTTCTTCTGAAGTAGTACCATATTTGCCAGAAACTGAAATTTCATCAAATTCATTTCAAGCGGCAAAAACTGTGAATTCAATTGGAGGTCAGACTAGGATTTTTATGCCAAGATTTGGTAATATTAATGAAAGAAGGCATCAGTTGCACGAAGTTATTAGGTTGTCAGGAATGAACTTAGTGATTAATGACTTGGATATGCCTCTTATTATAAAGGTAGCTTCTATTCCTAAGGAAAGAATGCAAGTGTACTTTATTGATAATGAAGAGTATTTTAAAAGAAAAGCAACTTTTACTGATGAAGATGGTAAGCTTTTTGCTGATAATGATGAGCGTGCTATATTTTTTGCTAAAGGAGTAATTGAAACAGTTAAAAAATTAAACTGGGCACCAGACATTATTCATGTTCACGGTTGGATGGCATCATTATTACCGCTTTATTTAAAGCAATATTTTAAAGATGAGCCATTATTTACTGACAGTAAGGTGGTAACTTCAATTTACGCTGAAGGTTTTGATGGTGACTTAGGAAAGGACTTAGTGTCTAAAATTAAGTTTGATAAAATTGAAGAAGCTTCATTAGAAATTTTAAAAGAGAGTTCTTACGTGAATCTTATGAAATTAGCTGCGGATAACTCTGATGGAGTTATTTTTGGTTCTGAGGATGTTAATTCCGAGTTAATATCACATATGGCTAATAGTGAAACGCCTACTTTAGATTATAAATCTCCAGATGAGTTTGAATCTGCTTATTCAGAGTTCTATAAAAACTTAATGGCATAATCAAGAAATTAAAGATTACTATGAAGAATACAAAGCACATTTTGGCTTTACTTTTAGTTGCACTATTATTAATATCATGCGACGAGGAATATAATACTATTGGGTCTGGCTTAGTGAATGAAGATCACTTTCAATTAATAGAGGATTTTGACTCAGAATTAACAACTACTCAAATAATTTTTGGTAAGCTATCTCTACAACCATTGCCTATTCAGACAGATAATTTATCATACAATACATTAGGGTATTACAATCATCCCGTATATGGAGGTACAACTGCGAACATACTTTCACAAGTTGATTTGAGTGAGTATGGAACAGATTTTGGAGAGAATCCGGTGATTACAAAGGCCGTATTGTCTGTTCCGTATTTTAGTACAAAAACAGGTGTTGAGGATGATGGAACGGGAATTTACGAGTTGGATTCAGTTTATACTACAACTCCTGCTACTGGTATAAATTTAAAAATATTTAGGTCAAATTATTTTTTAAATGATTTTGATGCGAGTAACGAAGAGCAGAAGTATTATTCTAATGAAACTAATGTTAGTTTACCTGGGATTGAAGGTTCTTTATTGTATGAGGATACTGATTTTAAACCTTTTAATTCTGAAGTGTCAATTGTTGATCCTGATGGTGGTGACCCTATATTGGTTTCTCCAAGGCTTAGGGTTGACTCTAGTGTGGGTGGTTCGGGTTTAGATGCTACAGATTTCAATTGGTTGATTAATCCGGTTAATGAAACGGCATTATCTTCACTAAGTAATTTTAATAATTTTTATAGAGGTCTTTATTTTAAAGCAACTAGTACATCTGCTGAAGGAGTATTATTAGGGTTAGATTTAAGTCAGGCTGAAATAGAAGTTTTTTATACGCATGATGACCCAGACGGTGGGCTAGATCCTATTGAGAATTCAGTTAAAATATTATTCAGTGGAAAAAAGGTAAATACATTTGATAATAATTTTACTTATCCTGATTTAGCTGAAGAAAGTAAATATTTGAATGGAGGGCAAGGGGCTATGGTGGCAATTGACTTGTTTACAGGGATAGATGATGATAATGACGGTATTTCTAATAAGCTTGAAGCTTTGAGAAATGGAGATGTATTAATAAATGAGGCAAGTTTAGAGTTTTATGTTGATCAATCAATACCAATGGGGGGGCAAAATGAGCCTGAACGTATATTTTTATATGATTTAAAAAACAATAAAACATTGTTAGATTATCAGTTTGATGGAACATCTGATACAGATACGAATTTAACACAATTGAATCATTTAGGGAAACTAGAAAGAGATGCTTCAGGTAATGGAGTAAAGTATAAAATTAGAATTACGGAGCACATTACTGATTTAATTCGAAATGATTCCACTAATGTAAAACTTGGTGTAGCGGTGGTCAATAATGTGTTGGCGTTAGGGAGCTCTGAAGTAAAGGGGTTTGAAACTATTCCAGGAGGATTGCCAGAGTCAATATCTTCATCAACAGTAAATTCTCATAAAGGAACGATTCTGTATAATGAAAATGCAATTGATGACGATAAAAAATTAAAATTAAGAATATATTATACCGAAGCAGATCCTGATGGGATTGATAATAATTAGTAGTGTATGTGTGGAATAGTAGGTTATGTAGGATTTAGAGAAGCTTATCCAATTGTTGTTAAAGGTTTGAAAAGGCTTGAGTATAGAGGGTATGACAGTTCTGGTATTGCGCTTTTAGATGATGGAAATATAAAGCTTTCAAAAACGAAAGGAAAGGTAGTTGATTTAGAAAATAGAGCTCAAGGTGAAATTTCTTTAAATGGTACTTTAGGGATAGGTCATACACGTTGGGCAACTCACGGTGAGCCTAATGACGTAAATTCACATCCACATATTTCAAACTCTGGTGACTTAGTCATTATTCATAATGGTATTATTGAAAATTATGATCCGTTAAAAAAAGAATTAATAAAGAGAGGATACACATTTGTTTCTGATACAGATACTGAGGTTTTAATTAACTTAATAGAGGACGTTAAAAAGAATGAAGGTGTTAAATTAGGAAAAGCAGTTCGTATAGCATTAACTCAAGTGGTTGGTGCGTATGCAATTGCTGTTTTTGATAAAAACAAACCTGGCGAAATAGTTGCTGCAAGAATGGGTAGTCCATTAGCAATTGGTGTAGGAGAAGATGATAAAGAGTTTTTTATAGCTTCTGATGCCTCTCCTTTTATTGAATATACAAATAATGCTATTTATTTAGAAGATGAAGAAATAGCGGTTATTAGAAAAGGTAAGAAAATTAAAATACGTAAAATATCGGACGATTCAATTGTAGATCCATACATTCAAGAGTTGCAATTAAACTTAGAGCAAATTGAGAAGGATGGTTATGATCATTTTATGTTAAAAGAAATTCATGAGCAGCCTAATGCAATAACAGATACTTATAGAGGTCGAATGTTAGTGAATGAAGGGATTATTCGCATGGCTGGGATTGATGATAATATGGAGCGTTTTTTAAATGCTGATAGAATCATTATAGTAGCCTGTGGTACTTCATGGCATGCTGGTTTAGTTGCTGAGTATGTTTTTGAAGATTTATCAAGAATCCCAGTAGAGGTTGAATATGCTTCTGAATTCAGATATAGAAATCCGATTATTACGGAAAAAGATGTGGTAATTGCAATTTCTCAATCTGGAGAAACTGCTGATACTCGTGCTGCTATTCAATTGGCAAAATCAAGGGGGGCATTTGTTTTTGGTGTTTGTAATGTTGTAGGTTCTACTATTGCAAGAGAATCTGATGCAGGTGCATATACACATGCTGGACCTGAAATAGGGGTTGCATCAACAAAAGCATTTACTACTCAAATTACAGTGTTAACTTTAATAGCATTGAAACTTGCTAAAGCAAAGGGAGCTATTTCAAATTCGGATTATCACATGCATTTACAGGAGTTAGAATTAATTCCAGAGAAAGTAAAAGAGTGTTTAACTTCGGATAGTCATATTAAAGAAATTGCTAAGGTTTACAAGGATATGCCTAACTTCTTGTATTTAGGAAGAGGGTTTAATTTCCCTGTTGCTTTAGAGGGTGCATTGAAATTAAAAGAAATTTCATACATACATGCAGAAGGGTATCCTGCTGCAGAAATGAAACATGGCCCTATTGCTTTGATTGATGAGCAAATGCCGGTTGTGGTTATTGCTACTAAAAAGGGGCATTACGAAAAAGTAGTAAGTAATATTCAAGAGATAAAATCTCGTAAGGGAAAAATTATTGCTATTGTAAATAATGGAGATGTTAGTGTTCGTGAAATTGCGGATTATGTAATTGAAGTTCCTGAAACATTAGAATTATTGAGTCCGTTATTAACTACAATACCATTACAATTATTGTCATATCATATTGCGGTAATGCGTGAGTGTAATGTGGATCAACCAAGAAATTTAGCAAAATCAGTTACTGTAGAGTAATTTTTTGAATGAATAATAGAATAGAAAAAGTATCTTGAATAGTCAAGGTGCTTTTTCTGTTTAAGTATAAATGGATGGGAATGAAATATAGTTTTTTAAATGAAGCTCAAACTGCGGGGTAAAAATCAATAAAAAACTACAAATAATTAATTTAAAAAGAATATCTTTGCACCGCGAAAAATGAGGTAAACTCAATCGCTTATAATTTTCTAAACACTAAATAGTTAAGAATGTCAACACTTACAGGAAAAGTATCACAGATTATCGGGCCAGTTGTAGACGTAGAGTTCAACAGCCAAGATGGAGCACTTCCAAAAATTTACGACTCATTAGAAGTTAACAATAACGGAAACAAATTAATTCTTGAAGTTCAATCACATGTTGGAGAAAATACAGTACGTACTATCTCAATGGATTCAACTGATGGATTAAGTAGAGGAGCTGCTGCAGTTGCAACAGGTAACCCTATTAAAATGCCAATAGGTGATGATGTTTACGGTCGTTTATTTAACGTAATTGGTGACCCTATTGATGGTTTAGCAGTTTTACCAAAAACAGGAGATGCTGGTTTGCCAATACACAGACAAGCACCTAAATTTGAAGATTTATCAACTTCTACAGAGGTTTTATTTACAGGTATTAAAGTAATCGATTTAATTGAACCTTATGCAAAAGGAGGTAAAATTGGATTATTTGGTGGTGCCGGAGTAGGTAAAACAGTATTGATTCAAGAGTTGATTAACAATATAGCAAAAGGTCACGGTGGACTTTCTGTATTCGCAGGAGTAGGAGAAAGAACACGTGAAGGAAATGATTTACTTCGTGAGATGTTAGAGTCAGGAATTATCAAGTATGGTGATGACTTTATGCACTCTATGGAAGAAGGTGGATGGGATCTTAAAAAAGTAGATATGTCTGCTATGAAAGAATCTAAAGCTACTTTCGTATTCGGACAAATGAATGAGCCACCTGGAGCACGTGCACGTGTTGCCTTATCTGGTTTAACAATTGCTGAATATTTCCGTGATGGAGCAGGAGATGGACAAGGGAAAGATGTACTTTTCTTCGTTGATAACATTTTCCGTTTTACACAAGCAGGTTCTGAGGTATCAGCTTTATTAGGTCGTATGCCATCTGCTGTAGGATACCAACCAACATTAGCAACTGAAATGGGAGCTATGCAGGAACGTATTACATCTACAAAAAGAGGTTCTATTACATCTGTACAAGCGGTTTACGTACCTGCAGATGATTTAACAGATCCAGCACCAG
>Ga0209291_1000956_pt1 | contig 26938 bp, 24 predicted proteins | sample GOMGulsemesocosm_FD_184633 | JGI IMG/M metagenome (GOLD analysis project Ga0209291, IMG submission 184633) | Methane-oxidizing microbial communities from mesocosms in the Gulf of Mexico - GOM9B Gulf of Mexico (SPAdes) (version 2) | ecosystem: Environmental > Aquatic > Marine > Cold seeps...
CCGGATCATGGCTGGGGTGGTTTTTGCGCCAGTAATAATCATCACCATAACCATGCCCGACAATCGAGCAAACGGCCAAATATAACTGGCCATGAACGTCATGATATCAGCAGATAGAATTTCCACTTATTAACCTACAACTTGCGGGACTTGCAACATCATATTAGTGAAAAATTCCATTAACCGAGCAAACCCCCAGTGAGCGCCAAAAATCAGGGCTAATAAAGTAGCAATTAAACGCGGTAAGAAACTTAGTGTTTGCTCATTAATCGAGGTTGCAGCCTGAAATACAGACACCACTAAACCAACTAATAGCCCAGGAACAACAACCGCACATACTAGCAGTAATACCGTCCACAGTGCTTGTCGGAATATATCTACAAAGACTTCAGGTGCCATCATGTGTCCTTATGAACTGACTTATGAATTTGTATGAGTACGTGTATATGAAGAGCGTCGTCATAACCCAAAACTGCCAGCCAAAGTACCCATAATCAGACTCCAGCCGTCGACAAGAACAAACAGCATGAGTTTAAAGGGCAAGGATACAATCATAGGTGATAACATCATCATACCCATGGCCATCAAGATACTCGCAACTACCAAGTCAATAATCAAAAAGGGAATGAACACCATAAAACCAATTTGAAAGGCGGTTTTCAGTTCACTGGTCACAAATGCTGGGATCAATACACGTAAAGGCACTTCTTCAGGTGAGTTCGCCTCCACTTTAGCAATTCGCATAAAAGTATCAATATCAGTCACACGAGTTTGCGCTAACATAAATTGCTGCATTGGCAGTTTAGCCTGCTCAAAGGCTTGCATCGATGTAAGCTCTTCATTCAAATAAGGCTGCAGGGCATTATCATTAATACGCTCAAATACCGGCGACATAATGAAAAAAGATAAGAATAAGGTGATACCAACTAATACTTGGTTGGACGGACTCTGCTGTAGACCCAACGCTTGGCGTAAGATAGATAAAACAATGATGATACGGGTGAACGAGGTCATCATGATCACAGCTGCAGGAATAAAACTCAGCGCCGTCATCATAGCTAAGATTTGCAATGATACCGAATATTCCTGTGAACCATCATTGTTGGTAATCACTTTGACGGCAGACATCACTGAGTTATCAGCCCATGCCGCAGAAGTAAATAACACCAGTATCAGCGACAGTAAGATCGTAAACTTATTTTTCATTATGCTGTTTCATCATTTGGGCTAATTTAGTAGCAAATGGATTGAGCTCTGGCTGACTGCTTTCCAAGGGCTGGTGCAGCTCTTTAAGCAAATTAATTTGCTGTCCAGTCACGCCGACTAATACTTGTTCAGCACCAACTTGAACCACCATGAGCCGTTCTTTCGGCCCTAACGGTAGCGTTGCGACCACTTGCAGCTGTTGATGATTACTGCCAAATACACGCGCTTTTTTGGCTAAAAAAGCTAACATCACGATAACGACAATAACCACCAGCAACGATAATAGCCATTGCAGCATATCGAGATCGCTCATATTATTTAAGCTTCTTAATACGTTCGGTTTGGCTGATCACGTCGGTTAAACGAATACCAAATTTGTCATTCACCACAACTACTTCACCGTGTGCGATAAGTGTACCATTAACCATTACGTCGAGTGGTTCACCGGCAATACGATCAAGTTCAACAACAGAACCTTGGTTTAATTGTAATAAATTACGAATACTAATTTTACTACGACCAACTTCCATTGAGATCACAACTGGAATATCAAGAATACTATCTAACTTTTGCTGATGCTCAACCGAAAATGTATTGTCATCATTGTTAAAATCTTCTAACTCAGTCGCTTCAACATGGCTTTGCTCTGCCATTGCAGCGGCCCAGTCATTGGCCATCTGATCTTGATCTTCACTCATTTCAATACCTTATGTTTCATCATGTTCGTCATTTTTATCATCTAAATTCAATAAACCACCACGTAATGCCACATGGTCAATATCAGATTTAGTTAAATTACTTACTTTCAGTTTCTTGCTAATTTTAACCGCAACATTATCTTTATTACGGCCTAGTTTGGCTTTATAACTCGGTAAATCTTCAACAAATACGGTGAGCTCTTCAGGCATATCAACTGGAATGATATCTCCTGCTTTTAGCTCCATAATTTGCCCTAGTGTCAGCTCAGTATCAAGTAACTTAGTACTAAGTTCTACTGGTACATCTAAGATCTCTTCTTGTAATGCCGAGCTCCAGCGTTCATCAGTATCTTCTTTGTCACTTTGCACACCCGCATCGAGTAATTCACGGATCGGCTCTAGCATCGAGTACGGCATGGTAATATGAAAATCACCACCACCACCATCAAGCTCGATGTGGAATGAGCTCACAACGACAACCTCAGTCGGGCTAACGATATTAGCCATCGCCGGGTTTACTTCCGAATCAAGGTATTCAAACTCAGCATCCATAACAGGAGCCCATGCTTCGTGATAATCTTCAAAGACTATCTTTAACAACATTTGAATAATACGACGTTCTGTAGGGGTGAACTCACGACCTTCAATTTTGGCATGATAACGACCATCACCACCAAAGAAGTTTTCTACTAAAATAAAGACTAGACGCGCTTCCATGGTCACTAACGCCGTGCCTTTCAAAGGGCGGAAACGCACCATATTCAAACTAGTAGGCACAAATAACGTATGCACGTATTCGCCAAATTTGAGCATTTGTACGCCATTAATTGATACTTCCGCAGTACGGCGCATCATATTAAATAGACTGATCCGCATGTGACGAGCGAAACGTTCATTAACCAACTCCAGCGTTGGCATACGACCACGTACAATACGGTCTTGCGATGAAAAGTCAAAGTCAACAATACTGCCACTGTCTTCGACGGTGTCAAATTCATCCTCTTCAACATCATCAACACCATGTAATAGCGCATCAATCTCGTCTTGGCTTAATAAATCACTCACACTTAACCTACTGCATTACAAAACCAGAAAATAGGATCTTTTCAACAAGCCCTTTTCCAGTATATTTAGTCAAAATTTCATTCACTTTCGTTAACGAATCCGTGCGTAATAATTCTTTACCTTGATAGGTTGCTAATTGCTGCTCTGTTGTGGCGCTAAAGACTTGCAGTAATGTGCTTTCAATCAGTGGTAAATTGGCTTTCGCTAAATCTTTATTATCGCTGCCGCGTACCATTAATTGTACTTTTATCTGGACGAGACGTTCGCGCTTTAGTCCGATGATATTAAAAACAAAAGCACGTGGCAGAGCCACATAGTAAGCAGTCTCGTTAACCGTGTTATCGACGGTCTCTGTTACCACTCCTGAACTATCAACCGCAGCACTGTCATCACTTAAAAAGAAAAAAGCAGCAGCACCACCAGCAAGCGCTAATATTAAAATCACTGCAATGATAATAATTTTCTTATTACCCTTACCTTTATCATCTATTTTCAGATCTTTGTCGTCGGCCATTATCGTCCTTAAATCGAATTATCTATTGCGCTATATATACTTAAATTACTGTCACTGATTAACAGCTTAGGCGTAAAAGTCTACCCCTTTCGCCGAGTCTTGCCAATACGGAGTCGTAACAGGGGCTTCAGTCTGTGAATCTATCGTGTAATTAGCTTCGTTATTGCTATTTTTTTGTCCATTTTCTTGTCTTGATTGCTGAAACCCGGATTGCTGCTGGCCACTGTCGGCTTGTACCTGAGTATCTCCCAGTGTCATACCTTGTTGCTGAAGCATTTCTCTTAATCGCGGCATTTGTTGCTCAAGTAAATCTCGGCTTTGATTATTCTGCGCTTGGATTGTCACATTTATCTGATCGTTTTGCACAACCAATTTAATATTCATACTGCCTAATTCTGCAGGGTCTAAGCGGATTGTTGCAGTTTGTAATTCTTTACCCGCCATAATAGCGATTTTTTCATTTAATTCCGAAGTCGCTTGATTATTATTAAGATTAACCCGCTTCTCTAATACTTGTTGCTCTGCGTCCGTTAATACCGGTGCTTTTGCCATGGTACGTGTGCTTTGGTCTAACGGCTCTTGCTTACGTGCAGACTCCATGATTTGCGCAAAGTCTAATTGCTCAATGGGTTCTGCCGATGCAGTGCCCAGCTGTTCAAGTGCTGAATTGTTACTCTCTGTTACTGCAGCGCTAGCCACTGCAGTCATACTATTAGCCTGACCAAAAGGTGTATTTTTCACCAAGCCAAGGTCACCTAAACCAGCGGCTACGTTTGCTTTTCCAGCGCCACCTAATATTTCACTATCAAGTGTGCCACCACCATTGATTGAATCACTCGTAACTAATGCATCGTCTTTTGTAAATCGAGGATTACTGTCTGTAAGGCCAGCAACTGTTGACATACTCGCTAACGTTGCCGCAGTGGTAGTATCTGCTGGTTCTGTTAGGTCTACTAGATCTGTAGATAGCTCGCTCGTTTGCAATACTTGCGTCAGTTCATCATGACTAACGCCATTAACATTCGTTGTTTCTGCAACGCTACTATCGAGCGTGGATAAGTCCGTCACGTTTACGAGTGCTGATGCTGATGCTGATGAGGCAATATTCGCCCCCTTTGCAGGTAAAGGCAATTCATTACCGTTAGCTTTATCTTTAACTGATGCCCTCGCGTCGTTCGCAGCAGTACCTTGCAACAACATAGATGATTGGTCAAGACGCGCCAAAAAGTCATCACTGCTTTCATTTTGCGGCAAGCTTTCATCTTGGCTAATTACACTTAAGTCATCGCCAGCTATCGCTTCAACTTCATCAGCATTATCTATTACTCCTGCGACAATACCATTATCGACACTTACGGTAGAACCTGCCTCAGCACTCGGTTCAGCACCCTCAGCCGCTATGGCCTCAGAGCTATCAATGGCCGTTTTCCCAGCGGTTGCATCTGTTTTATTATCGCTATTAAACAGAGAAAATAATTTAGAAAAGCTACTTTCAGGCGTACTTAACTCGCCATCACTCGCCATATCTGCAACGGTATCACCTTTGACATTAAGCGCTTGCGATTTGTTATTCGCCGCCTGTGTATCAGTCATCGCTGTTGATTTATGTAGAGAGAAAGTCATAGTTCAAGCCTAAATGTCATCAAAAAGAAATTATAGTGAAATAAGTGCAAAATTCACGCCAGATTATGACCGAGTGTGCGTTTATCGGTTATTTTTACGCTTGAAATATTGAAAGTTAGAAAACTCATCAAGATCTTTTTGCTCGCGTCGATGTTCGACAAGTTGTGCGGCAATTTTTCGCTTATCCAATAGCAGACCCAACGCATCGCGTTTCTTACGGATCTCCATCCAGTCAGTATGCTTATTCTTAACTGTTTGTTGGATGTTATCGAGTGCTTGTTTTTGTTCAAACTCGGCTAGTTCTAATTTTTTCATGAAGTTATGATAGTGCGCATAACTATCACCAGAGATGCCTTCTGCACCACGGTCAGTGAATTTTTGTAAATATTGTTTACGATAATCACTTAACTGCTGCATCTGGGTTTGATAACGCGCTGCGTCTTGCTGGATCATCGCATAAGCTCTCGAAGCATTTTTTTCTTGCTCTTCAAGCTGTTGGTAAACTCGCTCTAATGCGGTATTAGACATATTATTGACACTGCTTCATTATGGCGCTGCTACACCTAAATGTGGTGCGATAGCAGTCAGCATTTCTTCACATTGTGAGAATGGAATCACTTCTTTCATGCCTTGCTGTAAGAATTGGTCCATCGCTGGTTTTAAGCGAATGGCGCGATCAATTTTAGCATCTGCACCTTGGCTATAAGCACCAATTGCAACCAGATCTTTATTTTGTTGATACAGGGAGTACGCTTGTTTGAAACCACGAGCCGCAGCTTGATGGAAGTCAGTGGTCACCATAGGCATAACACGACTAATCGACTTCTCAATATCAATCGCAGGATAATGCCCCGCATCCGTTAACTCACGAGACAGGACAATATGCCCATCAAGGATCGCACGTGATGCATCGGCAATCGGATCTTGTAAATCATCACCTTCGGTTAATACGGTAAAGAAGGCGGTAATTGAGCCTTGCTCTTCATTACCGTTACCAGCACGCTCTACTAGTTGCGGTAATTTTGCAAAAACTGACGGCGGATAACCTTTTGTGGCAGGCGGTTCACCAACTGCTAACGCGATCTCACGTTGTGCTTGAGCAAAACGTGTTAATGAATCCATTAACAGTAAGACATTCAACCCTTGGTCACGGAAGTACTCAGCTAGCGCTAAAGATGTTTCACAACCTTTCAGTCGCATCAGTGGTGATGCATCGGCAGGTGCTGCGACAACGACTGAACGCGCACGTCCTTCTTCACCCAAGATCTCTTCAATAAATTCTTTTACTTCTCGACCACGTTCACCAATCAAACCAACTACAACAACATCAGCAGTAGAGCCACGCGTCATCATACCTAACAGCACACTTTTACCCACACCTGAGCCGGCAAAGAGTCCCATACGCTGGCCTTGACCTACAGTTAACATGGCATTGATGGCTTTAACACCGACATCAAGTGGTTTTGAGATCTGTTTACGTGCCAGCGGATTAATACGTTTGGCTGTAAAAGAAGTGGTTTGTCCGGTAATGAGTTCGCCTTTACCGTCAATCGGCTTACCAACACCATCTAATACTCGTCCAAGTAATTCCATACCAACGGGAATACCTTGGGTTTCATTAAGTGGCGTAACTTTTGCGCCGGGAATAATACCGGTGACCTGCTCACTGGGCATTAAAAATAACTTATCACCATCAAAACCAACAACCTCGGCATCCATCAAACCGTTATCAGTTTCGACAGAACACAAGCTGCCAATTGCAGCACGGCAACCAACAGCTTCGAGTGTTAGGCCAACAACGCGAGTCAGCTTACCCGCGACAGTAGGTTTGTTCGCCAGTGAGTCTGTTTTTAATTGTTGTAATCGACTGAGGAGCTCGGTCATTATGCACCCGGTTTATTAGCAATAAGGAATTGACGCATCATTTGTTTAATACGTTGCTCCATTAACAGTTCTACCGAAGAGACTTCGTTATTAATAACTAAATCACCTTGTTTCATCATCGGCTCTGAAATTAAAACCCAGCCACGTTTTACACATTCCTCAGCTGAGTAATATTCATTCATTACGGCAAGATCATCAGGGTGTAATGTAATCGTAATTTTTTGCTCAAGAACAGGTAACGCAGCCAGTGCTAATTTTAATGTTTGCAGCAATATATCATGATTAAATGTCACTTCGGTCTTAACTAATTCTTCCGCTAAGCCTGTCGCAACACGAATTAACTCGTTTTCAACTTCGCTATTTACGGCTGCTAAAGGCGTGTGCATTTGCGTTTGCAACTGTTCCCATACGGCGGCTTTATCAGCTATTTGCTGCTGACCATCGGCTAAGCCTTGTGCCAGCCCTTGCTCTTGGCCTTGTGTTTCACCTTGGCTAAAACCTTCAGCCGTACCGCTCGCTAAGCCATCTTGATAGCCTTGCTCTTTACCTTCATTATAACCGTCTTCATAAGCTGCCTGGCGTATTGCGTCAAGCTCTTCAGCAGTCATTGGCTGAGGTTCAACTTCCTCAACCTGCTCATCACTACGCTTACCTTCATACCAGTCGTGCTTCATGCCTAGCGCATTGGTATTCAGTTCTGCAGCTTGAGTATTCTCAAAATCTGGTAAATACCAATCTTCGATTTGATGCTCATCACTACCTTTAAAAGGTGGGGTATTAGATTTTAAACTTTCAGTCATACCGACATTCCATCAACGGTTATGTGCTTATAGGAAGTCATCACCACCGCCTCCGCCAAGCATTATTTCACCACTGTCAGCTAAGCGACGTGCAATAGATAGGATCTCTTTCTGCGCAGATTCTACTTCACTCACACGAATAGGTCCCATTGCTTCCAAGTCGTCTTCCAACATTTCGACTTGACGTTTCGACATATTTTTAAAGATCTTATCTTTAAGCTGATCGTCCGCACCTTTCAGTGCTTTTTGTAATTGATCTTGTGCAACTTCACGTAACAGCGCTTGAATACCACGGTCATCAACATCAATAAGGTTCTCAAATACAAACATAAGGTCTTGGATTTGCTGACTGATCTCTTCGTCTGATTCACGAATCGCATCCATTAACTGACCTTCAATATTGGTATCTAGGTAGTTCATAATATTGGCAGCCGCTTTCAGACCACCCATCTTCGCGGCTTGTGCGCCAGATTGACCAGCAAACTGTTTCTCCATGATCTCGTTTAATTCATGCAGTGCCGCTGGTTGTACTTCTTCTAGGTTAGCAATACGCATCATTAAATCGATCCGTACTTTATCTTGGAACTGAGATAAAATTTCAGCAGACTGCTCAGGTTCTAAATAAGACAATACAATGGTTTGGATCTGTGGATGCTCATTATGAATGATATTGGCAACCTGACGCGCATCCATCCATTTCAATGAATCAAGGCCTTTCGCGCCACTACCCATGATGATTTGATCAACCAAGTTACCGGCTTTATCCGCACCGAGTGCTGCGGTTAAGGCGTTACGAACAAAGTCTTCACTACCCACACCAATATTAGTGAATTTTTGGATGTCATCAATGAACGCACGGTGTACACCCGCAACCTTGACCTGAGAAAAATCTTTCATCGATGCCATTGCCATACCCAAGCGCTGGACTTGTTTTGGCTCTAACTGACGAAAAATAGTCGCCGCATCGTCTTCATTCAAACTCAACATTAATATCGCAGAACGTTCAATACCAGTTAAGGTACTTGCATCAAACTTTGTCGCTGTTGCTACTTGTTTATCTGAATCAGGCATCTTCTATCATCCATTCTTTAATCACTAACGCAGTTAAATCAGGTTCGTTGGCAACCAATGCCCGAACCGCTTCTAGCAAGTCTTCATCTTTGTGTAAATTAGGTAGCTGTAAATGACCACTGCGCATTGCAAAATCGGTATCGCCATCGGCATCCGCAGTAAGCAATTGCATGTCTTCATCGTTCTCAATCGCACTGATACCTAAATCTAAATCTTCTGTGCTTTCTTCAGGTTCGTTATTAATTAAGCGTTTAATCATAGGTCGAATAATTGCTATGATTAATACCACAATGACCAGTAAGCTCGCAGCGACACGGATCGCACGCCAGAACCATTCTTCTTCCCAAATAGGAATATCAGCCATCGCGGCTAATTCAGGACGGTTAAACGGAATAGCAACAACTTCTAGACTATCACCACGATTAATATTAAAACCAACACCACCTTGTAAAACACGACGTATATTGGCTATTTCAGCTTGGCTACGTGGCTCTCTCACCAACGCTCCATCTGCGCCAGCACTGTTAATGTAATCGATCGCAACCGATACACTTAAACGTTGGATTACGCCTGTTTGTGATTTGGTGTGACTGATCGTAGTATCAAGTTCATAGTTTCGGGTTGATTCTTTTTGAGATTGGCCAATAGGTCGTGCAGCGGCATTACCAGCACCTGCTTCTTCTGGAATATCAGCATCCAGCGGCGGTTGATTGGTTAATGCACCAGGAATGCCTTGATTACCATTACCGATCGATTGACGTTCAAGTAACATCTCACTACGGACAGCCGGTAAATCAGGATTAAAGCGTTTTTGTGTCTGCTCTGTCACACTAAAGTCCATTGATACATCGACTTCAGCGGTATAATTATTCACACCTAGGATAGGAATAAGAATAGAATCAATTTTTGCACGATACTCACTTTCGTGATTCTGTACCATTTCAAATTCACGTCGGCCTTTTGCAGCCAGCATATCTTGACTGCCGGAGTTAAGTAAACGGCCATTTTGATCGGTTAATGTCACACGTGTTGGTTCTAAACCTTGTACGGCAGAAGCAACTAATTGCACCATAGAGTCAATATTTTCTTGGGAAATAGAACCACTATTACGCACCGTCAATACCACGGTCGCGCTGGGTTTCTTCTCGCGCTTAGCAAATACATTTTCTTTCGGGATCGCGAGTAAGACTTGTGCTTTTGACACCTGTTTAAATTCTTCTAAAGCGCGTGAAATTTGACGTTCTCGCCCCAGTTTCAAACGTTCTCGTTCAACCCGCTGGCTAACACCAAAGCCCATATCTTTCATTAAGATATCGTCACCTTGTAATTCTGTCGTTGTTAATCCAGAACGGCGTAAGCGCAGTTTAATGTCTTGGAATTGTTCTGCAGGTACAGAAACAGTGTCACCATTAATTTTATATTCAATTTTCTGTTGGTCTAAAAATTCGAGTGTTTCAATGAGTTCAGCTGTTTGATACGTGCCTAACGGACGCATTTCAGGTTCTTTACCCCAGAGTAAAATAAATACCACTAAGGTTAGCGAGATCGCTAATGCGAGAATTAGAATAATTTGGCGTAAGATATCGGCATTAGAAAAAAAACCAAATGCAGAACTTTTTTGCTCATTTTCATCTAATTGTGCTAAATCATTACCGATATCGTTGTTACTTACGATACCTGTATTTGAAGCCGTATCAGCCACAGAGTCACTCCTTTACCCGAGATTAAACAGGCATACTCATTATTTCTTTATAAGATTCGATCAATTTATTACGAACCTGTACCGTCGCATCGAATGCCACCCCAGATTTTTGCGATGCTATCATAACATCACTTAGGGATACACTGCGATCACCTTGATCAAAACGGGTGCGTAAATCGCCAGTATTCTGCTGTAATCCGTTCACATTATCAATTGCTTGCTGCAACATATCACCAAAACTAGCGGATGTCGTGGTTGGCGCTTTTACCGCGGTTGGATCTGCTTCAAATTTAGTCGCCTGTAACGACATGCTTTGCATTTCAGAGTAAAGATTATTGGCTGCGATGTTCATTAGATTATCCTAGTTGTCATATTTTTGACCTACTTTAATAAAGCAATTGTTATGCCAACAAAAAAGGCCGCAATTTCAATCAATTGCGGCCTTCAAAGATAACTTATTCGTCATTAAGCGGGAATTTCAATTCCTTGCTCACGCATTTTTGCTAATTTATAACGTAATGTGCGTGGACTAATACCTAATTTCTCTGATACGTCCTTACGAACACCATGACAACCAATCAAGGTTTCCAAAATAATTTGATATTCTTGCTGGCGTAGTTCGTTACCTAAAGGTTCAGTAGGCAGTTCTACACTGCGCGCAGGTACTTCAGTTTTTACCTGTAATTGCGGAGCTTGCATATTTAACTCTGGCGCTTGAAAACTCGCAGCAGAAAAATCTTCTAAAATCAGATCATCATTCTTAACCTGCCCATCAACGGCTAAAATCATTGCCCGTTGAATTACATTATCTAATTCACGCACATTACCTGGCCAGTGGTAGATCTGTAATTTACTTTTCGCACAATCGAGTAATTCGAGTGTTGGTATGTTGTTTTGTTTACAGTGTTGTTTTAATAAATGCTCTGCAATCGGTAAAATATCGCCTTTACGTTCAGCCAATGGTAACCAAGCTAATGGGAATACATTTAAACGATAATATAAATCTTCTCTAAACTCACCGTTGGCTACCGATTGTTTTATATTGCGGTTGCTTGTCGCAATTACGCGCACATTTAACTTAATCGTTTTACGGCTGCCTAAACGTTCAACTTCACGCTCTTGCAATACCCGTAACAGTTTAACTTGTAGCGCTAATGCCATTTCCGAGATTTCATCTAATAAGATAGTACCGTTTTGTGCCTGTTCAAATTTACCTGGACAGGCTTGGATAGCACCAGTGAACGCCCCTTTTTCATAACCAAACAATGTTGCTTCGAGCATGTTCTCAGGGATCGCCGCACAGTTAATCGCGACAAAAGGGCCATCGAAACGCATCGAATTATCATGGATATAACGCGATAATACTTCTTTACCGGTACCACTTGGGCCAGTCACCATCACAGTTGCATCTGATTTAGCGACTTTACGCGCTAAGCTTAATAACTTTTCCGTTTTTTCATCACCGTAACAAGGCGTGCGCTTAACTTCTTTTTGTGGTGGTACATAGCGACCAACCTGATTAATCAATACTTCAGGTGAGAAAGGTTTACCAATGTAATCAACAGCACCATTACGCATTGCGGTTACCGCATCATCAACTTTGGCATAAGCCGTCATCAACAACACAGGTAAATCGGGGTATTTTTGTTTAATGTTATGCAGTAAAGTTAACCCGCTCATGCCACCCATTTGGATATCACTAACGACCATATCATAGGTCTTTTTACCTAATGCAATCAGTGCGCTTTCGCCGCTATCAACCTCATCACATTCGTAACCAGCCATTAATAAGGTATCAACCAAGGCTTCACGTAGACCTAAATCATCTTCAACAACAAGAATTTGAGAATGAGACATATTGTTATCCACCTATTACCATTGGTTGCGGTTCTGCTACACGATGTAGCGGTACGATTATACTAAAACTACTGCCTTCACCTGCAGTTGAATCTAACTTCAGACTGCCATGGTGTGCTTTTACCACACTTTGTACCACAGCTAAGCCTAAGCCCGTGCCTTGTGATTTAGTGGTAAAGAAAGGTTCTAAAATTTTGGCTTGCATATGTTTTTCGATCCCGGGACCATCATCTGTTACCACTATTGCTACTTCCTCGTCACCGGATCTGACAGCAGATATAGCAAGGTTAGCGCCTTGTCCACAGGCATGTAAGGCGTTTTGTATCAAGTTACCAATTGCGCTAGATAATGCGTTACGATTAGCTAGAATTAATAAATCTGGTTCTGGCAGTGTGACTTGCATTTTACTGCTAGTCTGTAACATCATCGCTTCACTACCCGCTTGTACTTGGACTAATAAATTCTGTAGCGAGATCTCTTCAACCACGAGATCCTTACCAGTACGTGCAAACAACAGCATGTCATTAACTTGGTTTTCCAGATCATTCAGACGCTGAATAAGTTTACTTTGAAAACGCTGCTTAGAAGCCGGTGGTAAATTGGGGTTTGCCAGGTTAGAGCCATATAGTAATGCTGCTGATAATGGCGTACGGATCTGATGTGCTAATGACGCCACCATACGACCTAATGATGATAGTTGCTTCATATGGCTGACACGCTCTTGTAGATGGCGTGTATACGTTAAATCAGTCAACATAATTAATTGACCTGGCTGGGAGCCAAGAGTCGTAATAGAAAGCTGTACTTTACAGCCATTCTTTAAGGAAATTTCATGTCCGTCATCTTCCTTAGGGGTAAATGCACGTTGAATAACATCCATCCAACGCGATCCCATCAACGGCTCACCAAGTAATTGCACAGCAACTTTATTGACTTCAATAACGATACCGTTGCCATCAAGAATGACTAACCCTGACGGCAATGCTTCTACTAACTTTTCACTACGATCTTTGTGTGCTCGTAGTTCCGCTAATTCGCCGGGATAAGATTCTTGTACCATGGTAGCACTCCGCTAAAAAATTGACTCATGCCTAATAATGCATTTAGTGTGCCAATAAAATAAACTTTGTAATACCTTGTTTTATTTAACTTAAAAAGCAAAAAGCCCAACATAAAGTTGAGCATTCTGTTTTTCAAAATAAATTAATGACTTTAATTTCAGCGAATCAAAGTTATTTAAGCTTCTTTTTGTAATCCGTATTTACGCATTTTTTCAACTAGTGTCGTTCGGCGCATACCTAACTGGTCTGCAGCTCGTGCAACAACATGTGCCTGTTGATCTAACGCTTGCTTGATCATATCAATTTCAAATTCAGCCAACATCTCTTTAAGGTTAACACCCGCTTCTGGCAAGCTACTTGGCATTGAGAAAAAACCATCTTCTTGTGGCTCTTCTTCTACATCAGCAAAAATTTCATCGCTAAACATAGCTGAGATAGCATCACGTTCGGCTAATTCACTTGGAACTTCATTGCTTTTCACCTGATTTTCACCATCATCATTGTAACGATATTTGGCGGGTAGCTCACCGAGATCAACTATATTACCTGCCGTCATGATGAGCAGACGTTCAATCAGATTAGATAACTCACGAACATTACCAGGCCATGAGTGTTGCATTAACGATTCCATAGCCCGTTGCGTAAATAAGATCGTGGCATCGTGTTCAGCTTCGTGACGACGTAATAGCTCTTGGATCAATAATGGAATATCATCAGGACGCTCACGCAGTGCTGGGCTTTCAATTGGAAATACATTTAGACGATAAAATAGATCTTCACGAAATTCACCATCAATGATCATCTTTTCTAAGTTGCGGTGTGTTGCGGCGATGACGCGCACATCAGCTTTAATGGCTTTACTGCCACCCACGCGCTCAAAAATACGTTCTTGTAAAACACGCAATAACTTCACTTGCATTGGCTGCGGCATATCACCAATTTCATCAAGAAATAATGTACCACCGCTCGCAAGCTCAAAACGGCCTTTACGCGCCGAAAATGCACCAGTGAATGCGCCTTTTTCATGGCCAAATAATTCACTTTCTAATAATTCAGCCGGGATCGCACCACAGTTAACTGGTACGAACGGGCCGTCACTGCGTGATGAAGCATCATGAATTGAACGAGCAATAACTTCTTTACCCGTCCCCGACTCACCCAGAACTAATACATTAGCGCCTTTTGTAGCCACTTGCGTGATCAAGTGACGGACACTTTGGATCGCATCACCACGACCAACCAACTGCTTAACTAATGCTTTTGATGCCGATGGGGATTGCCCCAGTTTACTCGCTACACATTGACGATAAGATTGGCAACGGCCAAGTAACAATGTTAATTGTTGATAAGATAAAGGCAGTTCGATATGGCCGATTAAATTACCTTGCTCTGGTGCTTTCTCTTGCGCACCAAAGGTTAAAAATGGGTTCATTGGATTAGCATCAAGTAATGCTGATAAATCCGTTTCTGAATAACTGTCTGAAGATACAATCACACTGTTTGCCGCAAGATCGATCTTCGAACTTATATCAATATGAGAATCGTAACTCTGCCAGCCTTCGCCAAGAAAAGACAAGATTGTTTCTAAATTTTGTCTGCGTTCAATATTCTCATCAATTACAAAAACTGACTTAGTAGTATCCATATTACAGCCTGCGCTAAACCTTACTTGAAATAATTAAATCACCTTAACTGCAGTTAAAGTATGTCAAAAACTGACCTCCGCCAATTAATTGACATCGCTATAGTACACACTCCTAAATCAAGATGAAACAGTCAAAAGAATTAATTAGAAGTTAGGATAAAAATAGTCAGTGCTATATCACAATATCCATAGATAGATCTGTCTTTTACCGATAAGTGCATGGTAGTAACTTAACCCATGCACTATAACTACAATTAACACTATCCTCTGCGATAATCCTCCTAACTTTCGCCAAACTCCTCATTCAATTCAATAACTTGGTAGTGGGTTGCATTCAGTCCCCAAAACTCTGGTAATGTCGTTGCCACTGCAATCGATGACCATGTACCGACAATAAGACCAACAAACATCGCTATAGAGAAACCATCTAACGGCCCACCACCCAGTAACCATAATGCAGAAACCGTCATTAATGTTGTCCCCGATGTCACCATGGTGCGTGATATAGTGGCCGAAATAGCTTGGTTATTCACATCAGCAATCGCCAAAGTAGGTTTTAAGATCAGTAACTCGCGAATACGATCACCAATAATAATCGAGTCATTTAAGGAGTAGCCTATAATCGCCAGTATCGCCGCAAAGACCGTTAAGTTAAACTCAAGTTGCAATGCAGCAAACACCCCTAGTACAAATAGCACATCATGAACTAAGGCAAATAACGCACCAGATGCCAAACGCCACTCAAAGCGATAGCTTAAATAAGCCATAATACATAGCATCGACACTAACAATGCCAGGCCGCCTTGTTCCGCCAGCTCTTGGCCCACCTGAGAACCAACAATACTGGTGTTTAATACTTGGATATTAGTCGCCAATGGTGCCAGTACTTGCGTTATATCTGGAATACTCATGCCTACCGCAGGTTCCGCATAACGTAAGATCCAGCGACCAACATCCCCCCCTTCAATTACACTGACATGTTGATTTAATGCCGATTGTAACAAGGGGGATATTTCACTCATGGTAATACTCGGGTCAAGCTGTACTTCGGTGATCACACCACCAGTAAAGTCCAACCCCCAGTTCAGTCCATTAACACTAATAAATGCAATGGCAACAAGCATGAAAATAACGGAAATTGCACTGCTGATATAACGTAATTTACTATAATTATTTATTTCATTATTCATGATTAAACCTTCAAGTCATGACGAGTATCACGACCCCATAATTTATTAATTAATGCACGAGATACTAAGATGCCAGTGAACATGCTGGTTAAGATACCTAAACCTAACGTCAGCGCAAAACCTTGTACTGGCCCTTGCCCGATTGAATACAGGACAATAGCGATAATTAAGGTGGTGATATTGGCATCAATAATGGTATGGAATGCGCTATCAAAACCACTATTAATGGCTTGGGCAAAACTGCGTCCTTCACGTAACTTGTCACGTATTCGCTCAAACACCAGTACATTGGTATCAACAGCCATACCGACGGTAAGCACTAACCCAGCAATACCAGGCAAGGTTAATACAGCACCTGGTATTAACGCTAATAAGCCAAATAACATAATGATATTGGCAATTAATGCGACATTTGCCACCCAGCCTAAACGGCGATACCACAGCGCCATAAATACTAAAGTCAAACCTAGCCCTAATGCTAATGCCGAGAAGCCATTCTGGATATTTTCCGCTCCAAGCGAAGGTCCAATCGTTCTTTCTTCAACAATAGTCACTGGTGCTGTTAACGAACCAGCACGTAGTAATAATGCGAGATTTTGTGCATCGGCCATATTGCCCGCACCTGTGATCCTAAATTGACTGCCTAATTGTGCTTGAATGGTGGCGACACTAATAATGTTATTGGTCTTTTTGGTGGAACCATCCGTATTGCGACTGTACTCGCTGTAAAGCGTTGCCATAGGTTTACCAATATTATGCTTGGTAAAATTAGACATTTTCTTTCCACCAGCATTGTCTAACGTAATGTTGACCTGCGCAGCGCCCATTTCACCAACACTGGCACGCGCATCAATAATATGCTCGCCACCTAAGATAGCATCACGGGCAATACGTATTGGCGCACCATCATTATTACTGACCAACATGCTGCCATAACTTGTGGTTTTAAGTTCATGAAACGCGAGGCTGGCAGTAGCACCAATCACATTTTTAGCCGTAGCAGGATCTTGCACACCAGGTAATTCAATACGAATACGATGCTCACCCTGGCGCTGTACCATCGCCTCTGTAATACCTAACTCTGCGATACGACTGCGCATTGTTTGTAAGTTCTGCTGCACAGTTAGATTAATGATGTCGGTCTTTTCAGCTTGGGGAATACTCACCTCAACCAATAACCCTGAACTTTGGGTTATTTTCCATTGTGGATAGCTGGTTTGTATTAATTTCAATAAGGCGACTTTTGCTTCATCGGTTGGTAAATTCAGTTGCAAACTATTATTGTGATTTATGCTCATTCGGACACCACGAAACCCTTTGTCACGAAAATCAGCACGTAAGTTATCTAACAATTGCTGTGCTTTGATGTTGAATACCGGCTCCATATCAACATCTAACAAGAACTGCACACCACCACGTAGATCTAAACCTAATTTTATCGGCTTCAACCCCATACTCTGCAACCAAGACGGCGCAGCAGAAACGAGTGCTAAAGTAATGTCATCATCTACTGGCAGTATAGATTCGAGTATTGCCTTAGCACGTGTTTGGCTGCCAGAGTCTGCCAGCACTATCGTGGTCTTATCGGTCTCTTGATCGATACGTGTCACTGTAATATTGTTGTTTTCAAGCGTTTGCTTAAGCGTATAGATAACGGGTTGTTGCGCCTGTTGGTGCTGAATTTGTAAAGCAGGATCTTCACCGTATAAGGTTGGGACCGCACTTAGCAGCATGATTAAGATTGTGCAGGTTAAAACCACGTATTTCCAACCAGCATAATGGTTTAATCGTTTACGTTGAGTTTTAGAATTTAATTTTTTTGTCATTGATAGCTGTCCATCAATGCCCATTTCTATATATCAAAAGTATGTATAAAAAATAAATATAGAAAGTTCGCACATAAAGCGCAGGCATATAGGTGATTAACGTGCTTATAGTATCTAGTGATCTTTCTAGTGCAACTAGGATATATAAGCAGATAAAGACAACAAAAAAGCAGTATGTTTAATACTTACATTTTTGTCTAAACAGATGTAATAACAGCAGGGTATTGGCGATGAGAATATAATAAATTACTGTCTTTCCAGCCGGATATTCGCGACTTAGAAAAAGATGTAGTAGTTAACCAGTATTGAGTGAAATTAATATTTACCGCATAGCCAATCACCAAAGATGCAGATGGTGGAATCGATAACTCAATCTCTATCTGATAATCGGGCTTAGGGTTATTCAGCACTAAACGACCAGCACTGGTATAACGGGAGGTTTCCGCTAACGCAAATTCATAGCTATGGCGTGATGACGATGAAATTGGCGGTTGCTCAGATCCACCCACCTCTTGGCAGATGTTATTCTCTTCATTCGCATCTACAAGTAAGGATACCGGCGCTAATAACGATGTTGATACTAATTCTGAATATGTATTAGCCTGAGCATTAAAGCCCACAACCATTACAAACAGCAGAATAAAGTAGCGCATCAATCGAATTAACATAGAGCATAAATAACCATAAAGAGTAATTACGTATCATAAGCACTAGTGATTCGAGAAACAAGAATTATTTTAATCTTCAGAAAGCAAAAAAGGCTTACCCTGAGGTAAGCCTTTTTCTAAATTTGGTGCCCGAGGCCAGAATTGAACTGGCACGCCTATTAAGCGAGGGATTTTAAATCCCTTGTGTCTACCGATTTCACCACTCGGGCTGAGTGATAAACAATTAAGCTTGCTGCCTAACTGGATATGCGCTTACTTTACCTGATTATAAAAATCAGTCAATTAAAAATAACAGCCCGGTTATTAACTGATTAAAAATCACTCCACTATATCTATATATCAACAATTTTGTCTTATATGGGCAAAGTAGATGGTAGAAAACGCTGTTGATAAATCTCACTTATCCTGGTGTGCATCAATCTCCTCCTATTTTAATACCCATGAATAGGTTTTAAACTTGTAAAATCCACTATCAGACCTACAATTTTAGTACCTATCACTCAGTACGAACAAAGGATATCGTGCAACTAATATTGGGAAGCTAAAATGGCAAAACTATCTAAGTTTGACCATACCAAGAAGAAGCCAATCCTATTACTTAACTTAAATAATGAAAAATGCTGTTGGGAATCAGAGTTTGACGCATTAGATTGGCATTGCATTCATTCGAGTAACATTACTGAAACGATTAAATTTATTGAGGAGTACGATATCAAGGTTGCGATCGCGATGATCTCCTCAGCTTATCAACAGTGCGTATTTAAAACCTTGTCTAGACTTTTTGAAATTAAAAACAACATGATTTGGGTTGCGATCTCCTGCGACAATCAGTTTGCTCAATACCCCTCATCGCATCAATTTCCAGACTACTTTTTTGATTATCATCATTTGCCAATTAATTGGGAAAAATTAGGTCATACACTAGGGCATGCGTATGGGATGTTGCCACTGAAAGTTAACAATAACAGGCAATATGACCAGCAACATAACGATGATAAAATATTGGGTCAATCAGCTATTATCAAACGATTAAAATCTGATCTTAACAAAATAGCCCGTGCCGATGGTGCGGTACTGATTAGTGGCGAAACGGGGACAGGTAAAGGGCTCTGCGCTCGTACTATTCACCGTGACTCCTGCCGCAAGAATGGACCCTTTATTAAGATAAACTGCGGTGCATTGCCAAGCACCCTGCTCCATTCTGAGCTCTTTGGTCACGAAAAAGGCGCATTTACAGGCGCAGACAAATTATATATTGGTCATATTGAACGAGCCAATAAAGGTACCTTATTTCTTGATGAAATCGGCGATCTATCCTTAGATTCCCAAGTTCATTTATTGCAGTTTCTCGAAGATCATGTGATTGAACGCTTAGGTGCTAATCATTTGATTACTATCGACTGCCGCATTATTTTCGCTTCTCACGTCAATCTCGAAACTGCTGTAGAAGAAGGGCGATTCAGAGAAGATCTATATCATCGCCTTAATATTCTTCGTATTCATATACCAAGCTTAAGAGAGCGCCGAGAAGATATAGAACTACTGGCCAATGCTTATCTGCAGCTATACAGACCAACCAGTAGCGAGTTCAGATTTGCGAACCGCACGATGGAAAGCATGCTCAGATATCAATGGCCAGGCAATGTCCGGGAGCTTAAAAACCGGATTCAGCGCGCCGTAGTAATGGCGGATAATTGCGTAATTAATGAAGCAGATATGGGCATGAAAGTCATTAATCACCAACAACCTAAAATCAAGTTATCACAACAGCGCATAGAGATAGATACGGAAGTATTACTCGCTGCAATCAACCGCCATAATCACAACATTTCCGCTGCTGCGAAGGAGTTAAATATCTCTCGCACTACGTTTTATCGTCTAGTGAAAAAATGCAAAATTAAGCTCTAAATTCAACTCAATAACTGTTTCAGTAAAAAATGAGGTAGTCATAATGCAGAAGAACAGAATACCACTGCTGCTTGCAGTACTCACCATCCCTTTTATCAATGCTTGCCAGCCACAGAGCAACGATAAATTGGAGCAAGATATCAGCGCACTCCAACAAGATATCCAGCAGTTGCGTCAGGAGCTAACCAACATAGGCACACAAGTTAATGATATTCATGCTGTCGCAACCCGTTCTCGTAAACCGCAAGCTAAAACCCTGCCAACTCAGGTTAATTATACTGCTGATGGTGAGGTACCATTACTCGGTGATGCCGGCGCTAAACTAGCGATTATTGAGTTCTCTGATTATCAATGTCCCTATTGCAAACGCTTTATTGATCAAACCTTCGATAAACTAAAAACCAACTACATTGATGTCGGTAAAGTGCAATATCTAACGCGTGATTTTCCGTTAAGTTTTCACCCTAAGGCGAAAGGTGCCGCAGTGGCAGCCAATTGCAGCTTGCAACAAGATGCTTACTGGCCGATGCGCTCTGCGTTATTTAACAATATGAAACAACTTGGTGATGAATTATATCAACAGACAGCCACCAGCTTATCTCTGGACATGACTAAATTTTCAGACTGCCTCAGCGATCCACAAGTGCTCAGCAAAGTCGAAGCAGACATGGCACTGGGCACATCACTCGGGATCCGTGGTACACCAAGTTTCGTCATCGGCAGAATTGAAAATGATAAACTAGTAGACCCACAGCTTGTTGTCGGTGCTCAGAGTTATGAGACTTTTGTATTACTGTTAGATGGGTTAATGAAAAAGAAAACAGAAGAAAATTAAAACTGAATACAAATAGTGACAACACTATATACGAAAACTAAGGGGCGACCGATTACATTCGGCCGCCCCGTTTTGCTTAATAAACAACACCAATCAAAACCCTGCTCATACCAGACTTCAATGACATTAATTTCGACTTTTATCCAAGCCTTTATTTTCATTCCTTGTTGATACTAATTTTATATATTTAGCATTATTATATGCATCCAACCCACCGAATTAATTGATAAAACGAACTCAAAGCCATGGTTAAAAACCGACCGAGACGACATGGGGCGACCTCATACACTTGCATTTAAAAAAACGCCAGTGAAGTATAAAACACCTTAAATCACAAAATTATCACACAAATACAGCTCAAAACACCGCCGTTAGAGATGTAACAGCCAAATATTATGATAAAGCATTTTGTTCACCATGAGAAACACTCGAAGTTGTTGATTAAAAAAGATAATAAAATTGATTAAAAAACAACCTATCCATAATGCAAAAGTGCTGCTATGATGCCTCTTAAAATTAAACATCAAACCCAATTTATGACTGTTTAATGGTTAATTTGGTGTTGAGCTCGGAAATGTAATTTACTGCCTGTGGCGGTACGTTTTTGTGCAAAGATCAACACTAATAATCTTTGAATAGTAGCGTTAACCAATGGAGTAGAAGATCATATGGACCATGCCTACTTAAAATAATAACAATAAAATAGCAGGGTAAATATTTCAGGACTCGAATCTCCAGCAAAGGTAATAACACCTTTGTTCTCTCGAATCTCGCCATTCTATTAATAAAATCACCCTTATGAGCTCAGGCTCCGAGATTTAAACAGTAAATTCTAATTATGAGGTTTTAATGAAAAATCTATTTTTGGGCATCACGATGTCCATAGGAACCCTTCTTGCTTTTCTTCCTGCTACTGCAATAGCAAAGGGCAATTCGTTAGAAGGTATTTTAAGCATCGAAGTGGAAGACTACGAGGATCACGCCCAATTAAAATATTGGCTCAAAGACAAGCAAGGAAAACGTACTGAAATACTTTTGGAGAAGAAACCAAACTGGCTTAAAACTGGTCAAAAACTTCGAATCCATGGTAACCCTCAGGGCAATAAATTTGCTGTTGAAGAGGAGTCGATTAGCCTACTGTTATCGAACGAAACAACTACAACAAGTACAACAACCACTTCAACCAGCAGTCTAACGAATGCAGTTAGTGGTAATCGTACAATATTAGTGGCCGAGGTTAATTTTGCAATCAACCCTATGGTAAGATTTACCAGTTCAGAGATATATGACTTAGTTTTCAATCAATCTAGCCAGTTTTTTCAAGAAAATTCTTATGGTGCTGTTAGTTTTAGCGGCGATGCACTGGAACCAATTACTATTGATATCGATACTTCGACTTGTAACACGAATTTACTCGCCGATGAGGCAGACAAAATTTTCCGTCAGCGAGGCTATGAACCCAATGGCTATGACCATGTAATGTATTTGATACCAACTCACAAAAGTTGTACATGGGGAGGTCAAGCCAATGTTAACGGCCCACGATCATGGATTTCTATCGTTGATTTGGCTACGATAAACCACGAACTTGGCCATAACTTTGGACTTAAACATGCGCATAAAAAAGACTGTGGAACTGTAACAACGGATGGTGCAAGCTGCACCGTTTATACGTACGGCGATAAGCTTAGTGGAATGAGTAACACTAGTACAGCAAAGCATTTTAATGGTTTTCATAAAGAACAGCTAGGTTGGTTGCCAGGGCGAACCGCTACGTTAACGTCTAGCGGCGTGGTGGCGTTATCAGCTCTCGAAGTTGAAGATACATTCGCCCCCAAGGTATTGAAAATACACAAGGGTGTCGATACTAACGGCAATAACATATGGTATTACATTGAATACCGCCAGGCGCAAGGCTTTAATAGTTCTCTAGAAACCTGGGATCCTGTTTATCTGACGGGAGTGCGCCTTAGAGAAGGTATCGATAATCAACACGACTCAAGCAACCTACTCGACCCAACACCAAACAGTGCAAGCAGTTCGAATGATGACTGGGATGATATTACCATTGCTCCCGGACAAACTTATCAAGACAGCATTAATAATCTAGCTATCAGTGTTATTTCATCAGACAGCAGCCAGGTTCTTGTTGATGTTCACTATGGCATTAGCTCTTCGCAATGTAGCAAGCAAGCAGCAAGTTTTGAGCTGTTGTCAAATAGCTCTGTCAGTGCCGAACCTAGCGATGATGTTAACTTTAGCTACCGTATTGTTAATAATGATAGCCAGGATTGTACTGCCACCAGTTTTGACTTAACAAATAATTTTAGTAGCGGTCTTAATGGCAATTTCGACCTTTCTCAGCTCAATCTGAGTCCGGGACAAAGCCAGACCGTGAACCTTAGCGTTACGGTTTCTAGTACAGCTCAAGATGGTAACTATAGTGTTCACAGCTCGGTATCCCGTCTTGATAATAACCAGAGCCAGAGTCTTTCCTCCACTATTAGTGTGAGCAGTGCGACCGGTAGCAACAGTGCCCCGGTTGCTGTTAATGATGATATAATTATTGAAAGTAAAAGCAGTGTTATTATTGCGGTATTAAATAATGATTATGATCCCGATAGTGACGATTTAACAATATCGGCGACAGGACAGGGTGCCAAAGGTCGAGTTACTTTGAATACTAATAACACCCTGACTTATACGCCTGCGAAAAGTTTTAAATCGACTGACAGTTTTAGTTATAGTATCAGCGATGGCGTATTAACAACCAGTGCAACGGTTTATTTAAGCCTGCAATCGAGTGGCGGCGGTGGCAACGGCGGCGGTAAAGGAAAAAATAACAAGTAACTTAAGCAGCATATATAGATAAAAATAAGGGGCATCTTAATGATGCCCCTTATCAAGTTAAGTCTACTGCTCCAAGAGCTTAGTATTTATGCTCTTTAAATACTTGGTGACAGTATTATAGGCACCGGACACAATTGACACATTGCCTCATTCGAGTCTTTATCCTCTAGCTCATCTCCGTCAAGAAGTGACTCAGCTTCTACCGTGATTATATTTTTCAAGTTCACGTTAGGAATTTCCAATGAAGATACACCTGTAGGATTGTAAGCCCCACTTCTTGTCCGGCAAACCACACCGCCAAAGGTTCCTTGATTGACTCCTGTAAACTCATCTCCAACGTAGTCTTCGCAATATCCATTACTATTACAACTCTCGCCAGTATTAGTGCAATCAGTATGTACTACACACGCTGTTGCAGTTGGGCTCCCAAGAAAACCTGTCATATCAAAGCTTTCGCAGAGACCAGTACCCGTGTTACAACTAGAGTTGGCGCCACAGTCAACATTGACATCGCATGCTAATGGAAAATCCAAAATAAATGGCAGATTTTTTTCTGTACTTGTCCAACCAGTATCCACACTATCTGTTAGTCCCGTTACTTTAACCGGATCTCTACCTGTGTTACAAACTTCGACGTCATAGCTTTTTTCCAGTACTAATACATCTTCACCACCAATTACGCCATGAACTAGCTCGGTTTCACATACTTTTACAGCCTCCATTGAGGAAGGTATTGTTAGATCGTCACATTCGACATCTTGGTTTCGTGGATCTATCGGTGACTCAATGTCTGGAGCCACAATACTGCCCTCACCAAAACTGACTTCGGCAGCGACAGAGTTTGAACCACCATTCGTGCCTGATATATAAGTACCTGTATATTGAAGCGTCTCGTTTCTCTGCCAGCCATCGTCGCCATCAACTAAACCACTAACATCTAGCACTTTGGTAAAATCGGTAGCTGTTCCAGCTAAATCACTAGGTGTATCGACGAAGGTAATCTCTTCATCTGCCCCAATAGAACCGACACCATCATTTGTGAAATCTAGTGTGTACTCAATGTCGTATAGAGCATCATTATTTCCGGTTCCAGGGTCATTGATTCCGGTAATTTTACAAGTTTTAGTCACTTCCATACTACACAAAGGGAACTCGCCGCCAATAAAATCCCATAATTTAGCATTTATTGAGCGAGAAGCCCGAGTTTCAATCATAAAGCTGCTAAAACAAGGGATATCGGTTACTTCTGCAAAATCTCTTAAAACCTGAGTTACATTGACCCGGCCTTCAAACAAAGTTTCTGGCGGGTAGGTATTGGTGCTGCCAACGCCTTTAAAATTATATTCCCACAACCCGTTGGCTATACCAGCATCCTCTGGATCATCATTGGTTATTGCACAGGCGTAACCAGGATCGGTAGGATCAACAATATTAGGACTTGTACATTTTGCCCCTATTAATTCGTCTGACTTAAATAACGATTGCAAGTTTGGATCGACGTCACCACCTGAATCAACCCATTGCATTACTTGGACAAAAGGCTTTGAGTTTGTCCCTTGAGGGTAATCAAGTAAAACGAATAGATCGCCTTCTGTATGATTCCCGGTAAAACCACCTGAACCACCCTCTGGGCCATCTATACCGACCTGATCCTGAAACAACCAGAAACCAAAGAATGCATCACCATTGTTGGTAAAGCGTTCAGCGCCAAAATATATAACTAAATCTTCACCTCCATTGTTGGGTAAAAAGTAGGCTGCAGCGTAACCATTAATTATATCGTCTTTATCGGGAAAGCCCCCACCACTTTTATAAGACCATTGAGACGGATCGTTGTGATCTTTAGATCCCCCTTTGGTGAAGATAGTTAAAGGAGCTGGATCCGGTACAACACCAGTATAAACAGCAGCATGCCCCCCTCCATTAACAGTTTCCCAGTCAATAATAATCCCATCGATACCATCTTTAACATTACCATCGAGTTCTATCGCATCGGGTGGAAATGCCGCATAGCCAACGCCCATCGTATAAATGCACATACAGAGCATGAGGAGTAATTTTTTCAATGTACAATATTTCATAATAATATTTCCTACATTTGTAATCATTTCTGATCCATATTTCAATTGATGCAAGATCAGCTGGTTAAAGACAGATGACAAAACCTCATTAAGTAACAAGATAAGACTGTAGTTTTTGAGACTTGGCTGCCGATAAGTAACCATTGATAAGCAGGAGTCATGCCTGAATACATAACTAGCTGATTATTATTAACATTAGATTTTTAGAGGGCATTTTTTTATCGAAATGAGAGAAAGACTGTGCTTTAGCTGAAACAGGTTTTAAATCGCATATAAGTAAACCTGTATATTCAGTTATTTAGACCTATCAAAAGTGAACACTTACAGGTTACAGGTTACAGGTTACATGAGACATCGGGTTTGGTGTAGCTTAAAATAATAAAGAGGCCGTAAGGCCTCTAATTTACATATTTTCTTACAAGCGAGAATAGTTAATTATTAACAATCATCAGTG
>Ga0209291_1000966_pt1 | contig 26750 bp, 22 predicted proteins | sample GOMGulsemesocosm_FD_184633 | JGI IMG/M metagenome (GOLD analysis project Ga0209291, IMG submission 184633) | Methane-oxidizing microbial communities from mesocosms in the Gulf of Mexico - GOM9B Gulf of Mexico (SPAdes) (version 2) | ecosystem: Environmental > Aquatic > Marine > Cold seeps...
TTACTCGTGCTAAATTAGAGTCACTAGTAGAAGATCTAGTTAAAGCAACAATGGAACCACTACGTATTGCATTACAAGATGCAGACCTAGCTGTTGGCGACATTAACGACATCATCCTAGTTGGTGGTCAAACTCGTATGCCTATGGTACAAGCGGCTGTTACTGAATTCTTCGGTAAAGAAGCGCGTAAAGACGTTAACCCTGATGAAGCTGTAGCTATGGGTGCTGCGATTCAAGGTGCGGTACTTTCTGGTGACAAAACAGACGTACTACTACTAGACGTTACACCTCTATCTCTGGGTATTGAGACTATGGGTGGTGTTATGACTAAGCTTATCGAGAAAAACACAACTATCCCGACTAAAGCGTCACAAACATTCTCAACAGCTGAAGATAACCAAGCTGCTGTAACTGTTCACGCAATCCAAGGTGAGCGTAAACGTGCTGCAGACAACAACTCACTAGGTCAATTCAACCTAGAAGGTATCCGTCCTGCACAACGTGGTATTCCACAAATTGAAGTTACTTTCGATATCGATGCTGATGGTATTTTACACGTATCTGCAACTGATAAAGATACGGGTAAAGAACAAAAAATCACAATTCAAGCGTCTTCAGGTCTTTCTGATGAAGAAGTAGAAGCAATGGTACGTGATGCTGAAGCAAATTCTGCAGAAGATGCTAAATTCGAAGAGCTAGTACAAGCACGTAACCAAGCTGATGCAATGGTTCACGGTACGCGTAAGCAAATCGAAGAAGCTGGCGAAGCACTACCTGCTGATGAAAAAGAAAAAATTGAAGCAGCTATTGTTGAGTTAGAAACAGCAATTAAAGGCGACGACAAAGAAGCGATTGAAGCGAAAACTCAAACGTTAATGGAAGCGGCTCAAAAATTGATGGAAATTGCTCAACAGCAAGCTCAAGCACAACAAGCTGGCGCTGAAGCTGGTGCAGAACAACCACAAGAGAAAGACGTTGCTGGTGATGTTGTTGATGCTGAGTTCGAAGAAGTGAAAAACGACAAAAAATAATAACGCCTAAGTTATTAGTTTTTAAATAGCAAAGGCGTTGGTGCTTCATCAACGCCTTTCGTGTATCTAAATTATTCCAATTTAAGCTGATTATTATGTCAAAACGCGATTATTACGAAGTGCTAGGCGTATCACGCGACGCTAGCGAAAAAGATGTTAAAAAGGCCTATAAACGCCTTGCAATGAAATTTCACCCTGATAGAACGAAGGGTGATAAAGCGATGGAAGAGCAATTTAAAGAAGTTAAAGAAGCTTATGAAGTGCTAAATGATGCACAGAAAAAAGCGGCTTATGACCAATATGGACATGCAGGTGTAAATCAACAAGGCGGACACGGTGGTCAAGGTGACTTCGGTGATATCTTTGGCGATGTATTTGGTGACATCTTTGGCGGTGGCGGTGGCCGAGGTCGTCAACAGCGAGCTGCACGTGGTAGTGATCTGCGTTATAACATGGAACTTACGCTTGAAGAGGCGGTTCGTGGCGTAAGCAAAACGATTCGTATCCCAAGCCAATGTCACTGTGAAGTGTGTAATGGTTCAGGCGCTAAGTCAGGCAGTAAAGCAACAACTTGTAGTACTTGTCATGGCCAAGGTCAAGTTCAAATGCGTCAAGGTTTCTTTGCGGTAAACCAAGCATGCCCAACTTGTCATGGTAAAGGTAAAATCATTAAAGATCCTTGCCGTAAGTGTCATGGTGAAGGCCGTTACGAACGTAGCAAAGATTTAAAAGTAACAATCCCAGCGGGTGTTGATACTGGCGATCGTATTCGTTTAACTGGTGAAGGCGAAGCGGGCGATATGGGTGCCCCATCCGGTGATCTGTATGTGCAAGTTAGTGTGCGTCAACACGCGATCTTTGAGCGTGACGGTAGCAACCTATACTGTGAAGTGCCAATTAGCTTCACACATGCCGGTATCGGTGGCGAAATTGAAGTACCGACTTTAGATGGTCGAGTTAAATTAAAAGTACCTGCTGAAACGCAAACTGGTCGCATGTTCCGTTTACGTGGTAAAGGCGTTAAGTCAGTACGTGGTGGCGCAACAGGTGATTTACTGTGTAAAGTAATACTTGAAACACCAGTTAAGTTAAACGCAGAACAAAAAGACTTACTACAACAGTTTGAAGCATCATTAAATAATGCGTCAGCAAAGAAACATAAGCCTAAATCAGAAGGTTTCTTTGACGGTGTTAAAAGCTTCTTTGATGATTTAACGAAGTAATTAAACTAGGTTATAACGTTTAATCATTCTAAAGCCGCAATTATTATTGCGGCTTTATTTTATCCACTATTATTTTATAGTCTCGACTCAATCGCTCTTGATAGCATAAGCACTGCGTAAAAATGCTTGGGTTAGCTGCTGATATATTGTGTCTATACTTGGGCGCTCTTGAATATGCTCAAACAAACAAGTGTGCGCACTCGCCTTCACTAATGGTGTTTTACCTAGGATGCCATAACAAAGATTGACCGGTTTAATTAATTCATCGAGCAGTACATCAATTAATATAAATGCTTGCGCCAGAACGATCTTACGGCCGCCTTTTTTTAATATGACACGCTGCGCAGTACCAATAATTTTTCGGCCATTAATATTTAAATTGTAATCACCATCGCAATAAGAAAAGGGGGTTGCAGCCGCTCCACTTTCTAATCCATATTGGGACAAAAAGTCATTTAGCACAGAGCACAGGTTTTCATAAGCGGAAACTGTAGAATAAGGTGTTTTTTCTGGCCAAATATAGATGTGGGATAAGTTGATGATGCCGGGGGATTGAGGAACTGGCGCGCCTCCAGTTTGTCTTGATAATAACTGCCAATATTGTTCTGCGAGCGCTTGTTTTAGCGTACTCGATTCAGGCCATTTATTCCCCGCCGGTAATACCAGTGTTGGTGTCTTTGCTTGCCATAACATTAAACATTGCTCTAATTCATCCTGCTTTATTTGAGTAATTAATTGTGCTTCTTTAGCAAAAGCATGATCTATATTGATACTGTTAAAACGGATGAATTTATTTTTAGGCGACGGCATTTTAAAGTCTATAGTTGGGTTGTTATGTTACTTTAAGCTTTATCTTCTGTAACTACAAACCCTTAAGTTGGCGCAATATCGATTAACAGCCCTTGATTTCATTTTGTTATCCAGTGTTTCTGGTTACAGCAGATATAATAAATTGTTGATGTGTGATTGATTATTTAGATATAACGCTGCCTATTCGTATGAAATTGATTACACTTTCATTATTAAATGGAAAATATTATATTATCAGTTATTTAGCTGTTATTTAACGGTTATGGGGGTTAAATGTATTACGGTTTTGACATTGGCGGTACCAAGATAGAATTTTCGGTATATAACACAGCACTTGAATGTGTTTTTAATGAGCGGATCCCCGCACCTACCGAAGATTATGAAGAATTACTAGATGCACTCGATACTTTTATTTTTAAAGCCGATAAGAAGTTCGATTGCAAAGGACTCGTCGGGATTGGTTATCCTGGGGTAATGGATCCTGACACGAATACATTAATTTGTTCTAATTTACCTAGCTTACATGGGCAGGATTTGCAGTCTGATTTGAAGAAACGTATTAGTCGTGATGTAAAAGTGCAAAATGACGCGAATTGTTTCGCGTTATCGGAGTGTTATAAAGGAGCGGCTGAAGACGCAGGTATTGCCATTGCAGTGACTTTAGGTACAGGCTTAGGTGGTGCGATCTGCATTAATAAAACAATCTTGTCAGGGCACAATTTTGGTGCTGGTGAATTTGGTCATATGGCTATCCCGGGTACGATGCTGCAGCGTTATCCTGAACTACCTGTCACCCACTGTGGTTGTGGTGGACATTCTTGTTTGGAAACCTATTGTTCAGGCACTGGCCTTGCTGCGTTATACAAGCATTACAAAATTCATATGAATGGCTCGTGTAATGAAGAGCAAGCATTAAAGGGGCCAGATATTATTGCTGCTTACGAAGCTAATGAAATGGTTGCCGTTAAAACTGTGACTGTGTTTTTAGATATTTTAGCTGCGGCGCTCGGGAGTCTGATTATGGCTCTCGATCCTAATGTTGTGGTATTCGGTGGCGGTTTAGCCCGTTTTGAAGCTTTGTATTCTAAACTACCTGAAAAAATGGCAGCTTATGTATTTAGTAATATGAAGTTACCTGCATTAAAACAAGCTGAATTTGGTGGTGAAGGTGGCGTGCGTGGTGCGGCACTGTTGAACTATAAATAAGCCTTCTAGCGTTTATCACGTGCTAAATATTGTTTAAGGGATAAAATTTTTATTTATTCCCTTGTTTTTAAAAAAATCGCCCATATCTAATTATTTAAGCAACACAGTCACTGTGTTTATCATTAAGAATTATGGAAGTTTAATTATGTCTGAATTTGCAACAAGTGAACAAAAAGGTAGTTACGGTATTGGTCTACAAATGGGCCAACAGCTTGCTGCTAACCCATTCGAAGGTCTAGACATTTCAGCGGTTCAAGTTGGTCTTGCAGATGCGTTCGCTGGTGCAGAAAGCAAAGTTAGTAACGAAGAGCTAAACCAAGCTTTCCAACTAATCCATGAAAAATTAGAAGCTGAAAAAGCTGAAAAATCAAAAATCTTTGCTGCTGAAGGTGAAAAATTCCTAACTGCAAACGCAGAGCGTGAAGAAGTAACTGTAACTGAATCTGGTCTACAGTACGAAGTTATCGCACGTGGCGACATCGAGCAAAAACCAACTGCAGAATCAACTGTACGTGTTCATTACCATGGCATGCTAACTGACGGTACTGTATTTGACAGCTCTGTTGAACGTGGTCAACCTGCTGAATTCCCAGTTGGCGGCGTTATCGCTGGTTGGACTGAAGCACTACAACTAATGAACGTTGGTGATAAATTCAAACTATCTATCCCACACAACCTAGCTTATGGCGAACAGGGCGCAGGCGCTGCAATCGGTCCATTCCAAGCACTAGTATTTGAAGTAGAACTATTAGACATCGTTTAATCAGTCTTATTACAGACTAGCTAAACGCCTTGTTCATAGCGATATGAGTAAGGCGTTTTTTTATGTCTAAAATATGCTTTTAGTTCATTCGTTGGTGTTACATTTTCATGAACTTTGCTATTTATATAGTCTTGAAACCTTAAATTGGCACTACCTATAAGGGGATAAATTGGTGGCGCAATTAATATAGTTGCTGCTGAGTCATTATTATTTAGGTAAGATGTTTTTGATTTAGATCAATTTATGGATGATGAGTAATGGCAACGTATAACGATTTTAACTGGAAATATGCATTAGCATTTCTAATTGTGTTTTTAACAATACCGACTATGCACCTATGGGCTGGCCTATTTGGTATCTTCGGTTGATTGCTAATATTCAGCATAATAAAACCCGCATTCTAGCAAATAGGATAGCGGGTTTTTTTATGCCTAAAATAAAGGATAGCAATTCCGTAAATAGCCGAATATTTATTTAGTGTAATTGGTATAAGTTAGCATTGTTGATGTGTTTCTAGGAGTGCTATCATCAGAGTACTTTAACTATTTTATTAATGATAAACACAGGGAGAAGTCTAGATGGGACAAGCAGTAAGAATCGCGGTGATGGGTTGTAATGGTCGCATGGGCCGCACGATTTTAGAAGCCATTCAAGATAGTGATGGCGCTGCCGTTGTTGGTGCAGCAATCGAACGTCCTGAGTGTAGCTTCTTAGGTGCTGATGTTGGCGAGTTAGCAGGTCTTGGTTCACTGGGTGTTAAAGTCGTTAGTAGCCTTGCTGATGTTGTTAATGACTTTGATGTGATTGTCGATTTTACGACGACCGAAGCGACATTGAATCATCTTAAGTTTGCTGTTGCGAACGACAAGAAAATAGTCATTGGCACAACGGGCTTTAGTGATGAACAAAAACAACAAATCCATGATGCCGGTAATACGACAGGTGTGGTATTTGCACCAAACATGAGTGTTGGTGTTAATGTTATGTTTAAACTGTTAGAAATGGCGGCCAAGGTCATGGGTGACTACACTGACATTGAGATCATTGAAGGTCATCACCGTTATAAAGTGGATGCACCGTCTGGTACTGCATTGGGTATGGGCGAAGTAATTGCTGATACATTAGGTCGTGACTTGAAAAAAGTAGCTGTGTATGGCCGCGAAGGTCATACCGGTGAGCGTGATCGCGAAACTATTGGTTTTTCTACTATTCGTGCGGGTGACTTAGTGGGTGAGCATACTGCTATGTTTGCTGATATCGGCGAACGTATTGAAATTACACATAAAGCATCAAGTCGTATGACCTTTGCAAAAGGTGCTATACGTGCATCAGCGTGGGTATTTTCCCAAGATCAAGGCTTGTATACAATGCAAGATGTGCTTGATCTTAAATCTTAAATTCAAAATCTTAAAATAAAATAGTTGCGTAACATTTATTTTTTCTGTATTATGCGCGGAATTTGCCAAAATTTAGTAATTCAGAGGTTGTTTTTTTAGTCTCGAATTACTATGCTGTGTGACAGCCTGGGGTAAATAGTTGATTTATTTTATTATTTTTCTATCTATTTTTTGGAGGTTGTCTTGAGTAATATCGCCTTGTTGGTGTTGGAAGACGGAACAGTTTTCCGTGGTGTGTCTATCGGTGCAGAAGGTCATTCGGTAGGTGAAGTGGTTTTTAATACTTCAATGACTGGTTATCAAGAAATATTAACCGATCCTTCCTATTCTCGCCAAATCGTTACTCTTACTTACCCACATATCGGAAACACCGGTACAAATGATGAAGATGCAGAGTCTTCAGATGTCCATGCTTGTGGACTAATCATTCGAGATCTTCCGCTAATCACTTCTAACTTCCGTAATCAACAATCACTCACTGACTATTTAAAAGAACGTAATGTTGTTGGTATCGCTGATATTGATACACGTAAACTTACACGTATCTTACGTGAAAAAGGTGCGCAAGCGGGTTGTATCATCGCAGGTGAAAACTTAGATGAAACACACGCATTGGAACTTGCTAAAGCTTTCCCTGGCTTAAAAGGCATGGATTTAGCGAAAGAAGTGACTGTTAAAGAATCATACGAATGGAACCAGGGTAGCTGGACATTAATGGGTGGTTTACCTGCTGATGCTACAGACTCTCGCTTCCACGTAGTTGCTTATGATTATGGTGTTAAGCGCAATATCTTACGTATGTTAGTTGATCGCGGCTGCCGTCTAACGGTTGTACCTGCACAAACGCCTGCGAAAGACGTACTCGCGTTAAATCCGGATGGTGTGTTCTTATCAAACGGCCCTGGTGATCCAGAACCGTGTGATTATGCAATCACAGCAATTAAAGAAATTTTGACTACAGATATTCCTGTATTTGGTATTTGTTTAGGCCACCAATTACTTGCATTAGCAAGTGGTGCTAAAACATTAAAAATGAAGTTCGGTCATCACGGTGCTAACCACCCTGTAAAAGACATGGAACGTGACGTAGTAATGATTACGGCGCAAAACCATGGTTTCGCGGTAGATCAAACAACGTTACCTGAAAATCTAGTAATGACGCACAAGTCATTATTTGATGACTCTTTACAAGGTATTCATCGTACTGATAAAGCCGCATTTAGCTTCCAAGGTCACCCTGAAGCAAGTCCTGGTCCACACGATGCAGCTCCACTTTTCGATCACTTTATAGAGTTGATGGAAAAGAGTATGGAAAAAAGCAAAGCCTAAGCCTGATACCTAGTAGAGAATTGAACTATGCCAAAACGTAATGATATAAAAAGTATTCTAATCTTGGGCGCAGGTCCTATCGTAATCGGTCAAGCGTGTGAGTTTGACTATTCCGGTGCTCAAGCTTGTAAAGCGCTTCGTGAAGAAGGCTACCGAGTTATTCTAGTTAACTCAAATCCAGCTACAATTATGACTGACCCAGAAATGGCGGATGCGACTTACATCGAGCCGATCCATTGGGAAGTTGTACGTAACATCATCGAAAAAGAACGTCCAGATGCGGTATTACCGACTATGGGTGGTCAGACGGCATTAAACTGTGCGCTTGAATTAGAAAGCAACGGTGTTTTAGCTGAATTTGGTGTTGAACTAATCGGTGCAACAGCGGATGCAATCGATAAAGCGGAAGACCGTAGCCGTTTTGATAAAGCAATGAAAGCAATTGGTCTTGAAACTCCTCGTGCTGGTATTGCTCACACAATCGAAGAAGCAAAAGGTGTACTGGCTGAAGTTGGTTTCCCATGTATTATTCGTCCATCATTCACTATGGGTGGTACGGGTGGCGGTATCGCTTATAACATGGAAGAGTTCATTGACATTTGTACGTTAGGTTTAGACCTTTCTCCAACAACAGAATTACTGATCGATGAATCATTAATCGGTTGGAAAGAATACGAAACTGAAGTTGTACGTGATAAAAATGACAACTGCATCATCGTATGTACAATTGAAAACTTTGACCCAATGGGCATCCACACAGGTGACTCAATCACGGTTGCACCAGCACAAACATTAACGGATAAAGAATACCAAATCATGCGTAATGCATCGATGGCTGTTCTACGTGAAATTGGTGTTGAAACTGGTGGTTCAAACGTACAATTTGGTATCAACCCTGTTGATGGCCGTATGGTTATCATCGAGATGAATCCTCGTGTATCTCGTTCATCAGCACTTGCATCAAAAGCAACGGGCTTCCCAATTGCTAAAATTGCTGCAAAACTAGCTGTAGGTTACACACTAGACGAATTATCGAATGACATTACTGGTGGTGCTACGCCTGCATCATTCGAACCAACACTTGATTACGTAGTGACTAAGCTTCCACGTTTTAACTTCGAAAAATTTGCAGGTTCAAATGACCGTCTAACGACGCAGATGAAGTCTGTGGGTGAAGTAATGGCGATTGGTCGTAACTTCCAAGAATCACTGCAAAAAGCATTACGTGGTTTAGAGATCGGCAAGAACGGTTTTGACCCAGAAGTTAACCTAAACGATGATACTGCAGCAGCTAAAATTCGTCAGGAATTAACCGAAGCGGGCGCAGAGCGTATTTTCTATATTGCTGATGCATTCCGTAGTGGCATGTCTCGTGATGACATCTATGATATTACACGTGTTGACCATTGGTTCCTCGTGCAAATTGAAGACATCATTAACGCTGAAGCAAACGTAAGTAAACTGGGTCTGTCTGGTTTAGACGAAACACTATTACGTCAACTTAAACGTAAAGGTTTCTCTGATTTACGTCTGTCTAAACTTGCTGGTGTAAGTGAAAATGAAGTACGCAAATTACGTCACCGTTTAGAAATCTTACCGGTTTACAAGCGTGTGGATACCTGTGCAGCTGAATTCTCAAGCGACACTGCTTACATGTACTCTTCATATGATGAAGAATGTGAAGCAAAGCCAACAGATAACGATAAAATCATGATCATTGGTGGCGGTCCTAACCGTATTGGTCAAGGTATCGAATTTGATTACTGCTGTGTACACGCTGCATTAGCAATGCGTGAAGATGGCTACGAAACTATCATGGTTAACTGTAACCCTGAAACGGTTTCAACAGATTATGACACATCAGACCGTCTATACTTCGAGCCTATTACATTAGAAGATGTATTAGAAATCGTTCGTGTTGAAAAACCTAAAGGCGTTATTGTTCAGTATGGTGGTCAAACGCCACTTAAACTGGCGCGTGATTTAGAAGCGGCTGGCGTGCCAATCATAGGTACATCACCGGATGCTATTGACCGTTCAGAAGATCGTGAGCGTTTCCAACAAGCTGTTGACCGTCTAGGTTTATTACAGCCTGAAAATGATACTGTAACAACGACTGAACAAGCAGTTATCTCTGCTGAAGCAATCGGTTACCCACTCGTAGTACGTCCTTCGTATGTACTAGGTGGTCGTGCAATGGAAATCGTATATGACGAAATCGATTTACGTCGTTACTTCAAAGAAGCGGTGAGTGTTTCTAACGAATCACCAGTATTACTAGACCGTTTCCTAGATAACGCAATCGAGCTTGACGTAGATGCAATCTGTGATGGTAAAGATGTAGTTATCGGCGGCATCATGGAGCATATCGAACAAGCAGGTGTTCACTCAGGTGACTCAGGTTGTTCATTACCTCCTTATTCATTAAGTCCTGAAATTCTTGATGTTATGCGTGGTCAAGTACGTGCATTAGCATTAGAGCTAGGCGTTATCGGTCTGATGAATACGCAGTTCGCTGTTAAAGATAATGAAGTTTACCTTATCGAAGTTAACCCGCGTGCTGCTCGTACTGTTCCTTTTGTTTCAAAAGCAACAGGTGTACAACTTGCAAAAGTTGCTGCTCGAGTAATGGCTGGCCAAACTTTAGTTGAACTGGGTTTCACTGAAGAAGTTATCCCACCATACTATTCTGTTAAAGAAGTAGTACTACCATTTGCTAAGTTCCCAGGTTCAGACCCGTTATTAGGCCCTGAAATGCGTTCTACTGGTGAAGTTATGGGTGTGGGTGATACATTTGCTGAAGCTTATGCTAAAGCACAGCTTGGTGCTTCTGCAGAAGTTGCTAAGACTGGTCGTGCGCTTATCTCTGTTCGTAACGGTGATAAAGCCCGCGCAGCGGACCTAGCGAAGCAATTAATTGCACTTGGTTTTGAAATCGATGCGACTCACGGTACTGCTGTTGCACTAGGTGAAGAAGGTATTAATCTTCGTCTAGTTAACAAGGTACATGAAGGTCGTCCTCATATTCTTGACCGTATCAAAAATGGCGAGTACAGCTACATCATTAATACGACTGAAGGTCGTGTTGCGATTGAAGATTCTCGTCAACTACGTGCAGCGGCTTTACGTTATAAAGTTAACTACACAACAACAATGAATGCTGCATTTGCAACGTGCCAAGCGCACTCTGCGGATGACCGTGGTACAGTTCGCTCAGTACAAGAGCTACATAAGCGTATCAAATAAGTAAGTATTTATAGTTAATAAAAAACCTCGCAACTTCAGTTATAACGAAGTGCGAGGTTTTTTTATATCTGCAATTTTATATTCAAAAACAGCTAACGATTAATAACCGTTATTACAGTTCAAATTCCAACTCAATGAATGTGCAGCCCTTCGCACAACTTACCCCTGTTTTAGAGTCATCATTTTTGTTCTTTGGAGGTAATAACTTTAACGCTTGCTGACAAACTGGGCATAAAACAGTTTTTCCAAGACATACTTTTTTGATGGTATTACGCTGTTCATGGAACGATTTTGAACTGCTTTTGTTGATCGCTGAAAAATCTATTTTTAACATAATAACTCTTTAATTGTACGTGCTTTTTATTTATTGTGACTGGTAGAATTACACCTGTTGTTTACTTGTTTATGGCTCTGAGTTTAATCAAAGGGAACAAGTAATCAGTGTGGGCATACTCAATAATTACTGAACATTTTACCTGTTTATTGGAAAAAAAGTATCAGTGATTGCATTTTATTATAAGGTTAGTGTCATCATACTATGAGGTAAATAAAGCGAACGATGACGAAACAATGTAAATGTAAGTTACAAGGACTGACCTTAATCGAGTTACTTGTAGCGCTGGCAATACTGATTATATTGATGGCGAGTAGTGCGCCTTCATATCGTGCATTGGTGAATAAAAATAAAATATGTCATCTCACAAGACAATTAGTTGAAGCCTTAAATGTCACTCGACAATTATCAATAGTGCGGGAGTTACCACATTATTTTACCGTACAGGTAAACAACTCACTTATTACTGCCGTTGAACTATGCTGGATCATCAGTCAATTAGAAAACTGTGATTGCTTTACATCGAGCGCGTTATGTCAGTCTCAATATGGCCAAGTTAGCGCCGTAAAAAGTGGTATTGAGATCGTAACTAATCGACCTAATTTATCTTTTTCACCATTATTTGGTATGACTAATGGTGCCAGCTATCAACTTTCATTAGGTCGTTTTTCTACTAAGGTAATTGTGAGTACTCAGGGACGTATTCGAGTTTGCATGGATCGTGGAGAGAGTGCTATTTATGCACCTTGTTAAATCATTATTACCTTACCGCGTTCATCACGCTGGATTTGTGCTCATCGAAACAATGATTTCGATTGTATTAGTCGGCGTTATCTCGATTGGATTTTATAGTTTATTCACTACACATGAAGTGCAAAAGAATCGGGCTGAACAATATTATCTTGTGCAGCAGGAAGCTAAAAATGTATTGCTTATTATGCAGCGAGAGCTAAACCGAGCGGGTTATAATCTCAATAGCGAAGCGGCGAACTCTTTTATTTACAGTAATGATCAAGTGTATAATTTGAACGCTAGAAAAGATTGCATTTTGTACCGTTATGATCGCAATGAAGATGGTGTTTTTAGTGGTGAAAACTTTGGGTTTAGGCTACACAATGGTGGGATACAGTTACGTAAAGGCAGTGAGGTTAGCTGTGAGGGTGGCTTAGGTTGGGAGATGATTTCTGACACTGCAAGTATCGATGTGACCTTATTACAATTTACAATTGCTCAGCAATATACGTTACCGCAAAGAGTGGAAAGCTATGTCACGATTGCGTTAAATATACGCCATCGTCATTTAGTGGATATTGAGCTTAATTTTTTTCGAAATAGCAGTGCGAGGGCTTTGCTATAGTGCGCGATAAACAATCTTCATGTTTCGCTGTTCATGGTTTCGCTTTACTATCGATGACGCTCATTATCGTCTTTATTATGATCAGTGGTAGTTTATCGTTTGCCCATCTTCAGCAACAGCGGATTCAACGGAACCAACTCCACCTTAATTATTTAAAAGCGAGAATCACAGCAGTAAATAAGTTAGATTTATTTTATATCGTTCTCTACGAGTCTCCTGAATTACTTGCTTTGGTAGCCCCCTGTACTAACTTAGCATTAGAGAGTCGTCAGGCCGTTATACCTAATGACATGATGCGGGAATTTATGCTATCAGAGCGGTTTTATTTATGCGCTGAACAGGAAGGTATTTTCAATGTGTTACTCGAAATACCATTCAATAGTACTGAGCGGCTGATGGTGCAGCGCAAACTCATCACGACATCAACACCTTGGGTTTGGCTACCCAATTCTTTATTCGGATTTTAAATGCGGCTTAAACGATATTTGGCACAGCAAGGAGGAAGCTTACTTGAAGTGATGATTAGCTTATTTATTCTATCACTGCCTGTATTTGGCATGACTGCGCTAAAGTTAACTCAGGCCCAAATTATATTGAAGCAATCACAATATACAACTGCATGGGCATTAATGGAGTTCAAGTTGAATGAACTCCATTATTTAGCTGGTTCGATTGCTGAATTTAATACGTTGAGTTCTAATATCGGAGGTAATTTAGCTGCGGGGAACATTCACTATGATCAACATAAGTTTAATTTAACGTGGCAAGTAAGCGTTATAACAACTAAAACTACATTAAGCCTACTGAAAGAGGTTGTCGTTAAAGTTCATTGGATTGATAAAGCGAATACGCCCTATACCATTAGTAGTATGACGATACTGAATCAGGGCCTGATAGTGAGATAAAACATAGCAGCACAAGTGTCGTGAACTATAATTTACGTTAAACTCAATATTTATTGTTGTTTTGTGATGAATTACCAATGTTTTATATTATCTTTTCCATTTAATTTGATATTATCCTGCCTTTATTGGTGTTTATGGATATTTAGGACGTGATATGGGTAGTAAAGTAGCAGGGCTTCTTCAACTGAGTTTGGTTAAGCAGATCATAATTAGTATTATTGCAGGTATCGCGTTAGCGTATGCAGCCCCTGAGATTGCTATAGAAGCAAGTTTATTTGGCGGATTGTTTGTTAGTGCGCTAAAAGCGATCGCACCTTTATTAGTATTTGTATTAGTTATCTCCGCGATAGCCAATCAAGAAGCGAATACCAATGCTAATATGCGCCCTGTTGTTATCTTGTATCTACTTGGCACCTTTGCTGCTGCGCTTGTCGCAGTTAGTTTAAGTTTCTTATTCCCTGTTCAGTTAGCCTTAATGACTGAAGGTGCAACGAATGCGGCACCAAGTAATATCACCGAAGTATTACGCAACCTGATTTATAAAGTGGTTGATAATCCAATTAATGCAATTGTTACCAGTAACTTTATTGGTGTATTAACTTGGGGTATTGGTTTTGGTGTTGCCTTGAAGCATGCATCATCGACGACCAAACAAGTGATCGGTGATATTGCTGGCGGTGTGTCGAAGATCGTGCATGTGGTGATCCGATTTGCACCGCTAGGTATTTTTGGTTTAGTGGCATCAACATTTGCGACCGTTGGTTTTTCTGCAATGGCAAGTTATACTCACTTGCTAGCGGTATTACTGGGTTCAATGGCTATTGTTGCATTAGTGATTAATCCGGCTATTTTATTTTTCATGTCACGTCAAAATCCGTACCCGCTTATTTTTCAGTGTTTACGTGAAAGTGGTATTACGGCGTTCTTCACGCGTTCATCTGCAGCCAATATTCCGGTAAATATGGAGTTGTGTAAAAAATTAAACTTACATAAAGATACTTACTCTGTTGCTATCCCGCTTGGTGCAACGATTAACATGGGCGGTGCGGCTATCACTATCACAGTACTGACTTTAGCGGCAGTTAATACCTTAGGTATTGCGGTTGATTTACCAACTGCCTTACTCTTAAGTATCATTGCGGCTATTTCTGCATGTGGCGCTTCTGGTGTTGCAGGTGGTTCATTATTGCTGATCCCATTAGCTTGTAGCTTATTTGGTATCGAGAACGATATTGCTATGCAAGTGGTTGCAACGGGCTTCATTATCGGTGTATTGCAAGACTCGGCAGAAACCGCGTTGAACAGCTCAACGGATGTGGTATTTACTGCTGCAGTAAGCCACGCTCATGCAAGAAAAACAGACGTATAAAATAGGTTACTAATCTGATTCACTTTGTGAGAACAGTATATCTATAATAAAGCAGCCAGTTAATGATAACTGGCTGCTTTTTTTTGATTAAATTTAACCTGACTCTTGTTATGCGGGTGTTATACTCATTTAAAATTCTAAGAACCGAAGTAGCAATAGATTAAAACATTAATCATCGGTTTAATGTGTAAATGTAGATTTTTGTATAGATATCGGCGAAAAGGAATAGACAAATGTTTGACTTTAGAAGTGATACAGTCACTCAGCCAACGGCAGAAATGCGCAGAGCCATGGCTACCGCCGTTGTCGGTGATGATGTTTATGGCGATGATCCAACGGTAAACAAGCTGGAAGAAATGGCTGCAGATCGTTATGGATTTGATGCTGCAATCTTTTGTTCGTCAGGCACGCAAGCGAACTTATTAGCTATCATGGCGCATTGCCAGCGTGGTGATGAATATATTTGTGGCCAAAATGCCCATAATTATCGTTGGGAAGGTGGCGGTGCGGCTGTGTTAGCTAGTGTACAACCACAACCTATTGCCAACGAGGCCGATGGCACGATCAGTCTACAAGCGATCCGTGACAATATTAAACCAGATGATGATCACCATGCTAAAACCAAATTGTTATCATTAGAAAATACTATTGGTGGTAAAGTTTTACCCCTTGAGTATTTAGCCCAAGCACAAGCGTTAGCATTTGATCATGGATTACGCATTCACCTTGATGGTGCGCGTGTTTTTAATGCTGCGGTTAAACTGAATGTCGATGCAAGTGAGATCACCCAATATTTTGATTCTGCATCTATCTGTTTATCGAAAGGACTTGCTGCACCGGTTGGTTCATTATTACTTGGTTCTGAGTCATTAATTCGCAGTGCAAGACGCTGGCGGAAGATGTTGGGTGGCGGTATGCGTCAAGCGGGTATTCTTGCCGCTGCAGGTATTTTAGCCTTAGATGAGCAAATTGATAAGTTAGCGATTGATCATGAAAACACACAATATTTAGCGGAACAATTATTGACACTGCCTGAGTTCACTTTTGATTTAGACAGTGTGCAAACCAACATGATATTTACTCAGTATTCCGGTAAAGATGGCAAAGCATTATCGGCATACTTACGCACTAAAGGCATCATTATTAGTGCGGGTTCAGCGATTCGTTTTGCTGTACACCAAGATATTACAGTCGACGCAATCGACTTATTAATTGCAGAGATCAAGCATTTTAATGCAATGTAAACCTAAGTCTTATTTCACATAAATAAGGCAGATATATACCCAAGCATCTTGAAGTAGTTTGGGTATAACTATAATTATTATAATAAAGGTAGTGTCGGAGTTATCATGTCAGATAAAACAACAGCAGTAGCAAAGAAGCAAAAATTGAAATTAGATAAATCGAGAATACCGACAGGTAGTTTGGTTTTACGTACTTTGGCAATGCCTGCTGATACCAATGCAAATGGTGATATTTTTGGTGGCTGGATCATGTCTCAAATGGATATTGCTGGCGGTATTTTAGCGAAGGAAATTGCACAGGGCAGGGTGGCCACTATTTCTGTCGATGGGATGACATTTCATCAACCGGTCGCGGTTGGTGATGTGGTTTGTTGTTATGGTACATGTTCTCGTATTGGTAATTCATCGATGACAATAAAGTTAGAAATTTGGGTTAAACCTGTGATTAATGCGCCGAAATTTAACTATCGTTATATTGTTACCGAAGCTACATTTACCTATGTCGCGATTGATGATAATGGTAAGTCTCGCCGTATCGAGCGTACTTGTGCTGTCGAATAATTGATATCAAGAATAATACTTGATATATAAGCGGAATATTTTTTGATAAATATTCTGCTACTTCCTGCATTCTACTTCCTACCTTAATTGCTAAATAAAATGCGTTAGACTCTGTTTGATATCGACGATTAATTCATCGAGTAAGCTAGCTACTAAACATTGAGTTTTCAGTATAAAAACAATTGAAGTAAACTTATTAACAATAGAGTCTGATAATCATTATCTGGTCTGACCTTGTTTGGTTTTATCGTATTTTATTACTATTCTAGGAATGTCACTGTTTTTTTTAATAATTGCCTTTCAAAAGTGGAATTCCAGACTAACCTTATTTCTACTGAATTATTTTGTAATAACAATTTGTTTCTAGTTAGTTCTATAGTTGTTGCTAGGTATGTTTAATTTGTAAGCGTGGTTTCATGTGGAGAGACTCGCTTGGGGAGATAGAAAAATGGAATTATCTAACGAGTCGAATGCACTAGACGTATACATGTATCAAGTAAACCGAAGCAGTAAATTATTAACTAAAGAAGAAGAATATGAAACGGCGGTTGCTTCTCATGAAGGTGATGTAAAAGCCAGACAACGTATGATCCAATCGAATTTACGCCTAGTGATTAATATTGCCAAACGTTACCAGCATACTTCATTACCGTTAGTTGATATTATCCAAGAAGGGAATACTGGACTGATCCACGCGGTCGAAAAATTCGATGCAACTAAAGGTTTTCGTTTTTCCACTTATGCCGTTTGGTGGATCAAGAATAATATTGAACGCTTTATTATGAACCAGTCACGGACTATCCGTGTACCAATTCATATTGGGAAAGTATATAAACGCATTTTAAAAACCGCACGTGAACAAGAATTAGACTTGCAATGTAACCATGATGTGATGGCATTGGCAGAAATACTGGAAATGCAACACACACAAGTTACTGAAGTGTTATCCTATTATTTCAATGAAGCAAGTTTAGATAAAACGATCGTCACTGATCGTGATTCAAGTACCGCTTTGGTTGATATGCTAGAAGATTATTCTATTTGCAAACCGAACGATGAACTCGAAGATGCTGATACTTTATGTTATTTGGATGAAGTGCTAGGCCATTTATCTGAGCGTGATAGAAAAATCATTGAATTGAGATTCGGATTAGGTGAAGAAGATCCGCTGACTCTACATGTTATCGGCGAACGTCTATCCATGTCGAGAGAACGAATTCGCCAAATTATTAATTTTAGTTTACAGAAAATTCAGCCTGAGTTACTGCAAAATACAGTACAAAAACAAGATTATCTTAATTAAATAATCACCTTGCTGCTCACTAATTTTCTGTGTATATAAAAAGGAATATATTTTCAGCTATTATCGTTATCTTTAGTTTTTTTCTTTAGATTATGATAGCTTAGCCGAGTATATTCCTTCGTCATTTTAGCCCGTCCAGTTGTTACGACAGGTAGCATACTGCACTCTTTCATACATATGAGATATCAATGAGCACAACAAACCGTCCTCTGTATTTACCCTACGCTGGCTCTGCACTATTAGAAACCCCTTTATTAAATAAAGGTAGTGGTTTTAGTGCAATTGAGCGCCTAAGTTTCAACCTTACGGGCTTAATTCCCCCGATGGTTGAGTCTATTCAAGAACAATCTGAACGTGCTTATAAGCAGTTTTCAGGTTTTGAGAGTGCGATGGATAAACACGTTTATTTACGTAATATCCAAGATACCAATGAAACACTATTTTACCGTTTAGTTGATAATCATCTTGAAGAGATGATGCCTATTATTTATACGCCAACCGTTGGTGCCGCGTGTCAGCAGTTCTCAGATATTTACCGCCGTGCTCGTGGTTTATTTATCTCTTACCCTGAACGTGAAAACATCGATGATATTTTACATAATGTGAATAAACAGAATGTAAAAGTTATCGTAGTAACGGATGGTGAGCGTATTCTTGGTTTAGGTGACCAAGGTATCGGTGGAATGGGGATCCCCATTGGTAAGTTATCGCTATATACTTCATGTGGTGGTATTAGCCCCGCTAACTGTTTACCAATTGTGCTTGATGTTGGTACTAACAATGAAAATCGTTTACAAGATCCAATGTACATGGGCTGGCGCAAGCCGCGTATCGATCAAGACAAATATAATGAGTTCTTAGACTTATTTATTGATGCAGTCAAACGCCGCTGGCCAAATGTGTTATTGCAGTTTGAAGATTTTGCACAACAAAATGCAATGCCATTATTACAACGTTATAAAGATGAAATTTGTTGTTTCAATGATGATATCCAAGGCACTGCTGCCGTTACATTAGGTAGCTTAATGGCTGCTTGTCGCGCTGCGAAAACCAAACTAAGTGAACAGAAAGTTACCTTCTTAGGTGCGGGTTCTGCAGGTTGTGGCATTGCCGAACAAATCGTTGCCCAAATGAAGTCTGAAGGTCTTTCTGATGGTCAAGCGCGTGCACGTGTATTCATGGTTGACCGTTTTGGTGTACTCACAGACAAAATGCCAAATCTACTCGATTTCCAGCAGAAACTTGTACAGCATCAAGGTTTACGTGACGAGTGGGAAATTGACAGCGATGTGATCTCACTACTCGACGTGATGACACATGCTAAACCATCTATTCTAATTGGTGTATCAGGGCAGCCGGGTCTGTTTACTGAGCAAGTCATTAAAACGATGGCTGCAAATACTGAGCGTCCGATTATATTCCCGTTAAGTAACCCGACATCACGAGTTGAAGCTACGCCACAAGATCTTATCCGCTGGACAGAAGGTCGTGCATTAGTAGCAACTGGTAGCCCGTTCCCAGCGGTAAGTTATGGTGATGAATTGATCACTATTGCACAGTGTAACAATAGCTACATTTTTCCAGGTATAGGTTTAGGTGTGCTGGCTGCAAAAGCGACGCGTGTAACAAATGCAATGTTAATGGCGGCAAGTCGTGCATTAGCAGATTGTTCACCGTTAGGTCGTGATGGTGAAGGTCCATTATTACCGCCACTAACGGACATTCATTCGGTAAGTAAAGAGATTGCTTTCTGGGTAGCTAAAACAGCACAACTGCAAGGTGTTGCTCTGCAGACTTCTGATGAAGCGATCCGTAACAAGATTGAAAAGAGCTTCTGGTTACCAGAGTATCGTGAATATAAGCGTGTTGCTAACTAGTTTATACCGCTAAATATGCAATGCATATAGGTATTCTATACTGATGTTAAAAAAAACCAGCTACTTTAGCTGGTTTTTTTTATCAAGTTTATTGGTTATATGTTGCAATAAGTCGTGCTGCGTAACAATTTTGCAAAAAATACTTGTGTATTTGCCATATACTTCTGGCTTGATCAGCTATGTTTAGTAGAATGCGTGGCGTTTCTCTATCAAATTGACATTAACCTTAGGAGTTGGCCAGATGACCACATCATTTTATTCGCAAATTCAATCTCAGCTAGAACAAACTAAAGCTGATGGCCTTTATAAAAACGAACGAGTGATTACTTCAGCCCAAAATGCCAACATTCAAGTGGCAGGTAATGAAGTTGTTAACTTCTGTGCGAATAACTATTTAGGTTTGGCTAACCATACAGACTTAATTGCGGCTGCACAATCAGGTTTAGATAGCCACGGTTTTGGTATGGCGTCAGTACGCTTTATCTGTGGTACACAAGACAAACATAAAGAATTAGAAAGCAAGATCAGTACTTTCCTTGGTATGGAAGATACTATCTTATATACGTCTTGTTTTGATGCAAACACGGGTTTATTCGAGACGTTATTAAGTGCAGAAGATGCCATTATCTCTGACGAACTAAACCACGCGTCAATCATTGATGGCGTACGTCTATGTAAAGCAAAACGCTTCCGTTACAAAAATAACAACATGGCATCACTAGAAGAGCAACTTATTGCTGCTGATGCTGCAGGTGTGCGTCACAAGCTGATCGCAACTGATGGTGTATTCTCAATGGATGGCGTGATCGCTAATCTACAAGGTGTTTGTGACCTTGCAGATAAGTACAACGCATTAGTGATGGTTGACGATTCACACGCTGTTGGTTTTGTTGGTGAAGGCGGCCGTGGTACTCCTGAACATTGTGGCGTAATGGATCGTGTTGACATCATCACGGGTACATTAGGCAAAGCATTAGGTGGCGCGTCAGGCGGTTACACATCAGCTAAAAAAGAAGTTGTTGACTGGTTACGTCAGCGTTCACGTCCATACTTATTCTCAAACTCGGTTGCTCCTGCGATTGTTGCTGCATCAATTCGTGTTATCGATATGATGGAAGAAGGTCATGATTTACGTGCAAAAGTTAAATCAAATGCAGAACATTTCCGCCGTGAAATGGGCGCAGCTGGATTTACACTTGCAGGTGCTGACCACGCAATTGTACCGGTAATGATTGGCGATGCTGCATTGGCTGCTGAAATGTCAGAGCGTTTATTAGCAGAAGGCATTTATGTAATTGGCTTCTCTTTCCCAGTGGTTCCACATGGTAAAGCACGTATCCGTACACAAATGTCAGCAGCGCACAGCATAGAACAAATTGATATTGCAATTGCTGAATTTACCCGTATTGGTAAAGATCTTGGCATCATCTAAATAAGTGGATTAAAGAAAATGAAAGCACTAGCAAAATTAAAACCTGAACAAGGTATTTGGATGACAGATGTGGAAAAGCCAACGCTTGGCCACAATGATTTGTTAATCAAGATCCGAAAAACCGCTATTTGTGGTACAGATATCCATATTTATAACTGGGATGAATGGTCACAAAAAACGATCCCAGTACCTATGGTTGTAGGTCACGAGTATGTAGGTGAAGTTGTTGGCATCGGCCAAGAAGTTCGTGGTTTCACATTAGGTGATCGTGTTTCTGGTGAAGGTCACATTACGTGTGGTCACTGTCGTAACTGTCGTGCAGGTCGCACACATTTATGCCGAAATACAACAGGTGTTGGTGTTAACCGTGAAGGCGCATTTGCTGAATATTTAGTCATTCCTGCATTTAACGCATTCAAACTACCAGATGATATTTCTGATGACATGGCTGCAATCTTTGACCCATTTGGTAACGCTGTACACACTGCCTTATCATTTGATGTGGTTGGTGAAGATGTATTAATTACTGGTGCTGGCCCAATTGGTATCATGGCTGCAGCAGTATGTAAGCACGTTGGTGCACGTAATGTTGTGATCACGGATGTGAATGAATTCCGTTTAGACCTCGCTCGTAAAATGGGTGTTACACGTGCGGTTAACGTAATCACAGAGTCACTTAAAGATGTGATGGATGAACTGAAAATGACAGAAGGCTTCGATGTTGGCCTTGAAATGTCAGGTGTGCCATCTGCATTTAGCGATATGCTAGACAAGATGAATCATGGCGGTAAAGTTGCTATGTTGGGAATTCCACCTAATGACATGAGCATCGAATGGGGGAATGTTATCTTTAAAGGTCTAGTCATTAAAGGTATCTATGGTCGTGAAATGTTTGAAACTTGGTACAAAATGGCTGCATTAATCCAGTCAGGTTTAGACCTAACGCCAATTATCACGCATAACTTCCCAATTGATCAATTCCAAGAAGGTTTTGATATTATGCGTTCTGGTATGTCAGGTAAAGTTATCCTAGATTGGGATTAAGCTAATATCTTTATGACATAATACTGTTGAAAGGGTAAGTCTGATTATGTCTGGCTTGCCTTTTTTTATGCGCGGTATTTTTATTTTATCTTATCTTTATACAAGTATTATAGTTATATCATAAAAATGTTATAGTATAACAAGTTGTTTCTTTTATAGTGAATAGTAATTACAAATGACGATCCCTTCCTCTTCATTCGAACCTTCTTTTTTCCAGTCCTATTTGCGCTACATCTTAGCGTATCTAATGGTCGTTGGTTCATTTATTGCGTTTTGGTATTATGATTCATCGCCGTGGACCTCGGCAGAGTATTACTATATAGAGCAGTTTACTACATGTGTTTTCAGTGACCCATCAACTGAAATCGAAACCACATTTAAGGATGTCACTATTTATCATGCGAATAGTCTTTCGTTATTGATTAACACTGCCGAGATTACTATTAGTTATCATGACTCAGAGGTAGACTGCACATAAATTAGCGTCTCAATCTTTATACCATATGTATATTGTGACGAGTATTGGAAATATTATACGATTGATGGTGGCTTTTGTTATGGTATTATCTTTATAAATTACACGTATTGTAGATATTCATGACTGAAGACATCACTGAAAACAGTAGCCCTTTAAGCAATTTAGATATTAATTTAGCCCTTACTCCAGAACAGATTCAAGCTGATGAGCGCTGGATGCAACACGCTATTATGTTAGCAGGGAAGGCCGAAGCTATTGATGAAGTTCCCGTGGGAGCTGTCATTGTACTCGATGATAAAATCATCGGGGAAGGTTGGAATCAATCGATTCATTTACATGATGCGACGGCCCATGCCGAAATCATGGCATTACGTGAAGCGGGTAAAAAAGTCGAGAACTACCGACTCATTGATGCCACCTTGTATGTCACGTTAGAACCATGCTCTATGTGTGCAGGTGCGATGGTACACAGTCGAGTGAAACGTTTGGTGTATGGTGCGGTAGATTTGAAAACGGGTGCGGCGGGGTCAGTATTTAATTTGGTCGATCATCCAAAATTGAATCATCAAATTGAAGTGCATTCAGGGGTTTTTGCTAGTGAGACCGGCGCATTATTGAGTGAATTCTTTAGACGTCGCCGGAAAGAAAAAAAAGCCCTGAAGCTTTTACAAAAAGGTTAAGCTCGTACAGCGGGCTAGCCGTCAAAGTTGGCCTCTTGTTCATTTTGTAAAAAGAATGAACGCTGGCGATTAAGTAGTGAACGGTTTATTCTTGAACGTGATATTTGGCGTCTTGGTGTTTTAATTTTTAATCTTGCTCTGTTCTTCAGCATCTTGTTTTCCTTTGATTTCGCTGCCTAGTCCTAGGCGTTCTTTTGTCTTTATGTTCATTAACATACAGTAATATAAATAATATGCACATGAAACTTTTATGTCAGTTTTATGCGTATAGTGTGACAACAGACGGGTGTTATTCTATATCTGTTATCATCAGTGTTAGCCCTGTTTCAGTTGAAAGTTCAAAACCGACATCACGGGCGACTTGCTCGGTCATATTAATCTGTTCATCAAACCAACGTAAGCTATCGTAATATTTACGAATATTACTCACGTACTTGACGGCCTCATTACCTCGAGCATAGCCAAAGCGCGTATATTTATACCATTTAGGTTGTTGTAATAGTGGGATGATCGCTTTGACTTCCGCCCAGCTGTTCTCATTTCCACCCAATTTTTCAGTGATCTTTCTTGCATCTATTAGATGGCTATAACCTATATTATAGGCGGCTAATGCAAACCAGGGTTTTTCATGCTCAGAAATAGTATCGGGTAAACGCTTGATCAGTTTTGCTAAGTAGGCTGAACCAGCTCGCACACTTTGTTCTGCATCAATACGTGAGGTGACACCAAATTCTCTCGCGGTTGGCCAAGTAAGCATCATCATGCCGCGTACACCCGTTGGTGAGCGTGCTTTGGGGTTCCAATGGGATTCTTGGTAGCTGACCGCTGCGAGTAAGCGCCAATCGAGCTCTCCAGCATATTGACGGAACAGTCCTTCGTATTTAGGTAATTGTGAATTTACGCGACGTAAGAAAGTACGCGTGTCGACAAAATCAAAGGTATCAATATGACCAAAGTACTTCTCTTGTAGTTGCTCCATTGCGCCGCTGACTTGCTGCAAGGTAAAAAAGGCAAGCACGGCATTGGCTAAGCTATCATCGTTATTTTTTTCCATCAACCAAACAATATCGAGATCGTCTTCTAGTACGAAGGCTTTATTCAGGTGTGGGTAATAGTACTGATGTTGAGATAAGGAGGTATCATCTGCAATCGCCAATTTGATAGTACCTTCTTCTAAATTACTGAATAAAATATCTTCGTCGGGGAAGGTTTTATAAGTCAGGTTTAGTTCGGGATAATCATGCTGTAGTTGCTGTAAATATTCTTCATGGCTTGAACTTTTTACCACATAAATAGGATCGTTTATCTGTTGTAAGTTACGTGGTCTAAGACTGCCTTTACGATAGATGAGAAGTTGTTTTACTTGATAGTAACTTGGTCCCATTCGATATTCTTTTAGGCGTTTTTCGGTACGTGTTAAACCACCCGCAGATAAAGCGATGGGTTTAACTTTCGTATTTTTACTTTCCAGCATACTTTTCAGTGAATGGTGCGGATGAATCACTAATTTAACACCGAGATAATCACTAAATTGTTTCAATAACTCATATTCAAGACCCGCTGGCTTGTTACCTTCTAGGTAGTAGTTGGCAGGGCCATAAATGGTATTGATATGTAATTCTCCCGCATCTTGGATCTTTTCTAACTGAGTACGCTCATCCTTTTCTTGAATGCAGCCGGAAACAACCAGGCTCAAAATAATGATTAAGCTGGGTTTTAAAAAGAGTTGTAAGCGAGTGAAAAATACCTGCAAGTAAGCACCTTTTTGTATGAAAATATAAATATACATATTGGATCTATCTTTATAGCGTTTTCATTGCCATTACACAACCGTTAATCACAATGAGCTGTATAAAAAAACAGTGTTAGTATTTATGCGTGAAATGACAATGTTATCAATACTGTTAACGATGTTATCGACTAAGGATTGAAAAAAAAGATTAGTAAATTAACTTGTTGGTCATGTAACGCTATCGTTATTGTAATTATTTGCATATAATGACCGGGATTTTTCCCCAGTAACCCTTTTAGTGAGAAAAAGTTAATGCATATAATGCGAGGAGCGCCAGCGCTTTCTGAGTTTCGTACTAATAAATTAGTCGAACGTTGTAATGATGTAGGATTATCGGATATAACAATTTACGCGGAGTACATTCATTTTGCTGATGTAACAGCCCCGCTCAGTGACAATGAACGGAGTGTCCTGGAAAAGTTGTTGACCTACGGGCCAAGAATTGCAGAGCACGCTCCCGAAGGAACTCTCCTTCTCGTCACTCCTCGTCCCGGCACTATCTCTCCTTGGTCTTCTAAATCTACCGACATCGCAATCAACTGCGGCCTTTCTAAAATAAAACGTCTTGAACGTGGCATCGCTTACTACATATCTTCATCTACACCACTTACACCAACCCAACTACAAACTGCAGCAAGTCTTGTGCACGACCGTATGATGGAAGTTGTATTTGATTGTTTAGATGCAGCTGAACAATTATTTGTTCAAGCACAAGCGCGTCCGTTAAAGTCGGTTGATATCTTAGAGGGTGGCCGTGAGGCACTTGTTGATGCGAATGTTAAATTAGGTTTAGCACTGGCTGAAGATGAAATCGATTATTTGATTGCGAGCTTTACTCAATTAAAGCGTAATCCAAATGACATCGAATTAATGATGTTTGCTCAAGCAAACTCAGAGCATTGTCGTCATAAGATTTTTAATGCTGATTGGACTATTGATGGCCAAGAGCAAGAAAAATCATTATTCAAGATGATCAAGAACACCTTCGAACAAACAGGTGATCATGTTTTATCTGCATATAAAGATAATGCTTCTGTGATGGAAGGTTCAAAAGCCGGCCGTTTCTTCCCTGATCCACAAACTCACCAGTATGAATATCACCAAGAAGATATCCAAATTCTGATGAAAGTTGAGACGCACAATCACCCAACTGCAATTTCGCCTTGGCCAGGTGCCGCGACGGGTTCAGGTGGTGAAATCCGTGATGAAGGCGCAACGGGTCGTGGTTCGAAACCAAAAGCAGGTTTAGTTGGCTTTACGGTATCTAATTTACGAATTCCAGAATTTGAGCAGCCATGGGAAACCGACTTTGGTAAGCCTGGTCGTATTGTTAGTGCATTAGACATTATGCTAGAAGGTCCTTTGGGTG
>Ga0209291_1000968_pt1 | contig 26706 bp, 23 predicted proteins | sample GOMGulsemesocosm_FD_184633 | JGI IMG/M metagenome (GOLD analysis project Ga0209291, IMG submission 184633) | Methane-oxidizing microbial communities from mesocosms in the Gulf of Mexico - GOM9B Gulf of Mexico (SPAdes) (version 2) | ecosystem: Environmental > Aquatic > Marine > Cold seeps...
AAACAAAAACAGCTCCAAGATTACTTGAAGCTGAACTGGATATTTCTTAAAATAGAAATTCCTTGGTGTGATATAAAGATATTAAAAATCAATCAAAATGCTTGGATTTTAACACAGTACCTTTTTTTTATTTATGACAACTATCATCTGATGGAGTGCATAGGTTGTTAGGATGGTACTGAAGGTGTTGTGTGGTGGTTAAATATTGTATATTGGTGGCCATGAAGCAGATTATACTCCTAATTTCGTTAATTTTTATATCATGTAAGAAAGATGTTAAAAACAACATCATGATAGTTAATCATAAGAAGCAAGACTCAATTCTTAAAGTAGAGAATGATTATAAAAGTTTAATACAAAAATCTTTATATGTCAAGAATGCTGAAGGTTATTTCATTCTTATGGATTCTTCAGAAATGAATAAGTTTGTTATTATAAGAAATGATGGTTTGAGAATAAATGATAGTTTAGGCTTAACAAAATTTGGGAGAAAAATACCTATTGTAGAATATGATTCTATAAGGAAGAACAAAGAATTGTTTTATATAGACTTTAGAAATGTTGTGATTAATAAAGATTCTACATCAGTGAGTTATTATTTTAACTATGAAAATTTTATTACCGAATCTTATTTTAAAAAAGATACGATTGGTGAATGGGAAGAAATTTATACTCTTTTACATAAGTTTTAAATATCGAATTAAGGTAGTCCATATCGGGCTGCTTTCTCTTTTTATGACAACTTCTCTGACGGATGGTAAAAGCTGTTAGGATGGTACTGAATGTATTGTGTTGTATTTATTATGAGTATAGTGGATGCTGGTAAGGAATGTATAAATAAATAGTAAAATGATAAAGACAATTGTACTTACGGTATTTTTAGTTTTTCAAGGTGTTGAAGCTCAACATATGAATAGTACTATATATAAATTGGAGACAAGAGTTAAAAGCTCGTGGATAGGAACTTATAATGTAAATATATTGATACTTAATGATGATGGAACTTACAAGTTATTATGGAAATCTTATTCATCAAAAAAGATGTCAAGGATTCATGCCCTTTTAAGGATGAAAATAGAAAAGGGGGAGTATAATATCCATGATGGTGTTCTAAAGCTAATTAGTGAGACAGAAAATTCAGATTTAACTTTAAAAATCATTTCTAAAAGAAAACTAAGAGTTCTTTTAGAAGATAATACTTTATCCGATTTAGCTTGGCGAAGAGTAAGTCATAACAGAAATGTGGAGATAGTAAAGTAACTAAATATAAAAGGTAATGGGGTCAGAATAGTTGATGCACAACTCTAAATAACAACCAAAGGGAGCTCATATCGGGCTGCTTTTTCTTTTTTTGACATACTGCTCTGATTGTTAAACGAGGCTGTTAGGACGGGGCTGAATGGGTTGTGTGGTGTTTAGATTGTATGTTGTATATTGGTAGAATGAAAAAAATTATTACGCTATTAATGCTATTATCATCAATGTCTGGATTTTCTCAAGAAGCGGAAATGATAGAAATTGATATTGATGAAACTCAAAAAGAAGAGTTAGTAAAACTTAATTACTTACTTAAAGACAAAGCAATCTTTAAAAAGGGTGACGATGCGTTATTAAATTTCTATAAAGAGAAGTCTAAACATGAAATACTAGATTTTGATATCAATGCTATTTTAATAATCTACACTTTGAAAATTGATAAAGAAGGCAAGCCTTATGAGTTAGAAATTCAAAGTTCGCCAAGTAAAGAGCATACTGAGGAATTAAAAAGGCTTGTAAGTATAATGCCTAATTGGAAACCAGCTAAAAAGGATGGAGAACTTGTAAAAGCTGCAGTTGTATCTAGTCTTGTAATGAGAATAAAAAAATAATCATATAAACTTTAAATAACAAATGAGGGTAGTTCTGTCAATCTGCCATTTCTTGTTTATATCACTATATAATCATAAGTAATTAACGATTTCCATCTTAACTATTGTTAATAAAATAAATACTAGGTCATTAATATCAGTCAAATTGATTTGTATATTTGAGTATGGGGGAAATAGAAAATTTAATACTTCGAATATTAGAGTCAACATCTATTGATGAAAAAACTAAGTTAGGAAAAGAAACGGTTGAATTATTTAAAAGATTCAATTCAGTAAATGATATTCCAATAGCTATTCAGCTAAACCTATCATTACGATTAAGAGATTCCATTGATAACTTCATTATCCAAGATAATCTAACATCAAGAGAATTATTAGAAAGCTTCTTTTTATCAAACAATCTGTATCTACAGGAGGCTAGTTAAAATAGTATAATAACAAATTAAGGCAGTTCTAACGAGATGCTTTTATTATTTTAGATAAGTAGTAAAGACTGTTAGGATGAGTTGAGTGTTGTAAGTTGATATTATTGCTTTTTAGTTTATTTTCTTTACACTATTCCAATATATTATATGGAGTAGTGCTACTAGAGCCGTTGGAATAATAAATATAAAAGTCCCCATGTTTTGACTATTGAAAGTGAAAAATAAAATACCGCCAAGAATGATGATTGCTGAACCCCATAAAGGTTTTTTCCATATAATAGCGTAACCTATGAAATAGGTAAAGAAAAATGCAGTTGGATTATCATACCAGTTAATATATGCTTTTGGCACTTCTAATAAATAAATTAGTCCTTCTTCCTTTAATGAGCCTATAAATTTTGGGGCAAATGCCATTAACATAAAAAGCGTAACAATAATACCATAAATGATGGTCACATAAAAAAGAATTTTTTTTGATTTCATCCTATTAACTTTAGCTTATTTGAAAACGTGATTATACACTATCTAAGTTACGAAAAAAACTCCCAGTTTGTATATTAGAAGGAACTAGTTGGGTTGTATGGCGATAAACATCTTGTTTGTTGGTAACTTTTGTTACTGTTGAGAAAGAAGGAAGGTTTTGATTCGCTGTAGGAGTAGATGTCTTGTCTTTAATCATCTGGTAATAAAGTGTTTATACGTATGTGTTGATTGTGTTATTTCGTATCTTTAAGTTCTTATAATTAAAACCAACCATTATGAAAATGTTAGTTAACGTAATTTTTCCAATTGAACCTTTCAACTCAATGGTAAGAAATGGAACAGCTGGGGATGTTATTGGTCGTGTGATTGATGATATTAAACCAGAGAGTATTTATTTTTCTGAACAAGACGGACATAGAGGAGCTGTTATGGTCGTGGATGTTCCAAATGCTTCAGCTATTCCATCTATTGTAGAACCATGGTTTTTAAATTTTGAAGCTAATTGTGAGTTTAGAATAGCTATGACACCCGATGATTTAATGAGGGCTAACCTAACTAAGCTTGCTGAAAAGTGGAATGGAGTGCCAACTTCTTAGATTAAAAATGTAAATTAATACAATTTAAGAACAACAAATCATAGTGCCTTGCATGATGCTATGATTTGTTGTCTATTTTCAGACAGTACAGGTTTAGCCGGTACCATTGTGACCTTTATAAATTCGCCAAAGCTAACTTGTTATTTGTTTTTACTTACATCCAACCAAATTCACGTAAAGCCCATGATGCATTCCATATTTTTGTCATGCTCTCAATTTTTCCTTCATCATTCATTTTTAAAGCGTATACATAATGTGTATTGGTTGTCTTGTTTGTAGGTGGAACTGGTCCGCCTTCACCAGAATGAGTCCCCGTGAAAGTGGCATAGAAAATTGCCGTTTTATTAGCTTCATCATAAGCTGAAACATGAAGTTTATAGGTGCACCCAGGAGCTGTAATAGTTCCAAATCCAGTCATCCATCCCACATAACCTTTCACGGTATTGATTTCTGTCAATGGTTCACATTGAGCAATAAATTTAGCATTATCTGCTACATAATCTTTACAAGCATCCCATCCTTTAAGTGATTCACATGCGTGAAAAAACTTTTCTGCTGTTTCAAATAAATTCATAATCTTATAATTTGGTTAGTAGCTATTAAAGATAATCAAAATAAATTTTAGAAAAGTGTGTGTGATTGTATATCCTGTACTTTTTAAATAGCTATATCATCTTGATGATATATGTTGGGAATGAATAGGTTATGTAGTGGTATTTTTAATGACTTGTTTTATCAAAAAACATATTCTACTTTGGCCTACGTATCATTAAATTATATTCTTGATTAATATTAGGTGTTTTTATACTGGCTACAATTTCAAAACCTAACCTTTTGTAAAAACTATTGTTTTGAATTGTAAAGGTTTCTAAGTAAGTAGCTACTTTTATTTTATCGGCTTCTTTAAGAATAGGTTCTACTAATTTTTTTCCTAATCCTTGATTTTGATATGCTGGGCTAACACCTAAAATGGATAAATACCACATATCATCCGAAATGTATTTGTCATTTTGAGAGTTCATAAATCCTCCTACTAAACTAATTTCAGCATATACATCACTCCCAAATATTGAAATCATTTGCGCTTTCTTCTCTGTTTTTCTAAGGTTATTTAAATCTGTGTTAAGAGGTATTGCCCATAAGGATGCTCCAGAATTTTTATTGTCATGAGTTCCTAATTTGCCATATGTATTTGCTTCATGAATAGAATAATCCATATATTCTAACATTGTCCTTTCTTTAGTTTTTTCATCTCCTACAATGGAGTTCTTTAAATAATTAAAAAATGGATCATTTTTTAATGACTCATAAAGTGAAGTGGATAAATCTTTATATTTTAATGCAAACATTTGTTTTTAATTATATAGATTGTAATCAGGGCTCTATCACATCTAAGATAGTTTATTTATTAATATATCAGTATCACTTTTATGATACGTTTAAAAGGCTTGGTTGATTGTTTTTAGATAATGAAAGTTTGATGATGGGAATAGACTGTATGTAATTATTGGCCACATCCTCTCTCTGTGTTTGTTGCTTTAGAAAATTTACTGAAAAGAATTGTATATTGGAGTATGCAGAATAAAAGACTTAAACCAATAGCGGGAATAATTATAGCGTTACTGCTAATTCCATTGATAGCAATGCAGATTACGGATGAAGTTAATTGGGACTTAGCAGATTTTATTATTGCTGGTGCGTTACTTTTAGGTATTGGTTTGCTAATTGAATTTGTACTGAGAAAGTTAAAGAACAATAAATATAGGATAGTTGTTTTAATTACAATTATATTGATGTTCTTGCTGCTGTGGGTGGAATTATCAGTAGGTATCTTTGGAAGTCCTATTGCCGGAAGTTAAGTGTAAATAATGGAATCGCTCAGTCATAGCTTTTCTTATTTTAAGTAGTAAAATGTGTTGCAAAAAAAAGGACCTCACTAAGTGAGGTCCTTTTTAAATATTTATGTGGTGTATTTATTACAATCTAACAATAACAGTTTTTGATTTGCTATCCCAGTGTAATAAATGTTTGTTTTCATTAAACCAGTTTTTCCAAGTTTTAAGATCGTTACTTTCGGTTTTTCCAATAGATTGGTAGCTGTATCCTGACTTAGATTTTAACTGTGTAATTTCTCCAAGAAAATTACTAGCAGATATTAATTCAATACTATATCCTTCTTCTAAGCTATGAAAGTTCTCTATCGTATTGATACGTTCTTGAACATACTTACAGGCTTTTTTGTCAATGTCGTTTTTGTTAACATTATTTTTTTCAGTTGCAAATACATTTCCAACTAGTAAAAATAATACTCCAGTTAAGATTAAATTTTTAATATTCATGATCAGTTTTATAATATAATTAATATTCCCCAAATGCTCATACTATTATGAACGATACAAATGTAGATCCTATCTATTTATAAATCAATAGGTTGTAGTGTCGTTCGTCGGTTTTGCGATATTGTTGTATTTGACATTTGCTTGTTGCTAATTGTTTAATGATAATATGTTTAGTATTAACTATTTATAAGTTTTCCTGCTTTTTTATTGAATAATACGAAATCAAATAATCGACGAAATGCACTATTATCCTTTTAAACACGTATTTAAGTGGTTAAGTAATGTAATTTTGTGGTGAACGGATAGTGGTTGTTTTTTTGAACAGAAAAGGTAATAGTGTGATAATTAAATGACTAAGTTTCTAAAATTGATTACTTTTAATTTTGAGTTCAAAGTCCGGTTTTATAGTGGGTATTCTGTTTCATTCAAGTGTTTTTTAATTACAGTCAATACTTACATCAATTAGATTTTTTGTTATTTTTACCAATACTAATTTTAGTTAGTCTTATACTATTACAATGAACGAAAATTTAGATCCAACCAACGAAAATTACAATCCAGCTGAATTAGATGCGGATAGAGCGTTAAGACCTTTATCTTTTGATGATTTTGCAGGACAAGATCAAGTATTGGAAAACCTAAAAATATTTGTTCAAGCCGCAAATTTACGAGATGAAGCGTTGGATCATACATTGTTTCACGGTCCCCCTGGATTAGGGAAGACTACTTTAGCTCATATATTGGCTAATGAATTGGGAGTTGGTATAAAAGTCACCTCAGGACCTGTGTTGGACAAGCCAGGAGACTTAGCAGGCTTATTAACAAACCTTGAAGAGCGTGATGTGTTGTTTATTGATGAAATTCATCGTCTAAGTCCTATTGTTGAGGAGTATTTGTACTCAGCCATGGAGGATTACAAAATAGATATCATGATTGAGTCAGGTCCTAACGCAAGAACGGTACAGATAAATCTAAACCCATTTACGTTAATAGGAGCAACTACTCGATCAGGGTTGCTTACTGCTCCAATGCGTGCTCGTTTTGGAATTCAGTCTAGGTTACAATACTATAAAACTGAATTATTATCTACGATAGTAGAGCGTAGTGCACAAATTTTAAAAGTACCAATTGATATAGAATCTGCAATTGAAATTGCAGGAAGAAGTAGAGGAACACCTCGTATTGCAAATTCATTATTGCGTAGAGTTCGTGACTTTGCACAAATAAAAGGGAATGGTACTATTGATATGGAGATTGCCAAATTTGCATTAAAAGCATTAAATGTTGATGCACATGGATTGGATGAAATGGATAATAAAATCTTGACAACTTTAATAGATAAGTTTAAAGGTGGCCCAGTAGGTATTACTACTTTAGCAACAGCTGTATCAGAGAATGGTGAGACTATCGAAGAGGTGTATGAGCCGTTTTTAATTCAACAAGGATTCCTGATTCGTACCCCTCGAGGTAGAGAGGTTACGGAGCTTGCCTATAAACATCTAGGGAAAATTAAAGGAAGTGTTCAAGGAGGGTTGTTTTAATATATGAAAAATAAGCCGTTACATAAAGTCTCATTTATAAAAGTATTACTAAACACTAGGGGGATATTAAAGAATCCCTTACCTTTTCATAATAAGAATTTCACTAAATATGGTAATAGCTTTTCTATTAGTTTAGGGAAAGGAAACCCTATTATTTTTTCACGAGATCCTGTTGTAGCAAAACACATACTTCAGAAGAATCATAAAAACTACATCAAGTCGGAATTGCAAACGCATTACCTAGCTAAATATATAGGTAATGGTCTGTTAACAGCGAATGGTAATTATTGGTTGCAGCAAAGAAGATTGATTCAGCCAGCTTTTCATAAAAAGAAATTAGAAAGCTTGATGGGTATTATGTTTTCGGAAATTAAATTACAGCTTCAGGAAATTTCAGGAAACAAAACAATTGATGTTTTTCCCATTATGAATGACTTAGCTTTTAAAGTAGTTGCTAAATCATTATTCAGTTATACTGATAAAGGGAATAGGGTTCATCGACTCCAAGAAATAACAGAAGGGATTCAGGAAATGTTGATTCAGGAATTGAGGCAACCGTTTAAGAAATGGTGGTTTAAGCTAAATGGTAGTTTGCAAAGAGCGAAAGAATTAAGTAAAGAAGCTAGAGTGATTTTGTTAGAAATCATTCAAGAAAGAAAGGATAGTAATTCTACTCCAGATGATTTACTCCAGATGTTGTTAGATTCACGATATGAAGATGGTTCTTCAATGACTAATGAGCAATTAATAGATGAGATTCTTATCTTGTTTGTAGCAGGTCATGAAACTACTTCTAATGCCTTAACGTTCTCTTTGCAATTAGTAGCTCATGACAAAGATGTTCAGAAAAAAATAAGAGACGAGGTAAGTTTGTTTGACGAAAATGACATTTTAAATAGTATTCAAAACCTGCCATATACCAAACAATGTATTGAAGAAACATTACGTCTGTATCCACCGGCCTATTTTTCAGACCGTTTGAGTTTAGAAAATGATGAATGCAACGGAGTGAAAATCCCAAAAAACACTCAGGTGTTATTGTCTTATTACGAAATGCATAGGCACCAAGATTATTGGAGTAATCCAGAAGAGTTTAACCCTGATCGTTTTCAATCGGATAACAAAAAAGAATATTCAGCTAGTTATTTCCCGTTTGGTGCAGGACCAAGAATGTGTATAGGGAATAATTTTGCCATGTATGAAATGATTCTAACGCTAGCTGAAGTGGTTAAGGATTACGAACTAGAACCAGTGAGTGAAATAGAAATTAATCCCTTAATAACTTTGAAGCCTAAATTGGCAACTATTCTTTTTAAGAAGTTATAATAATTAATAAATGGTGTTTAGTCGTAAAGTAATATTGATTAATAAATTAGTTCTATAAGTTTTATTATTTTTGAACTCTAAATATGAGTTCAAAAGAAAAATATACACAAATGATAAAAACCGAAGCATTACGCCTCGGTTTTTTGTCTTGTGGTATTTCTAAAGCAGATTTTTTAGAAGAAGAAGCTCCAAAATTAGAAGCATGGCTTAAAAATGATTTTCATGGCGAAATGAAATACATGGAAAATCATTTTGATAAACGATTAGACCCTCGTTTGTTGGTTGATGACGCCAAGTCGGTGATTTCTTTAAGTTATAATTATTACCCAGAAGAATTACCAAAAGAAAACTCCTACAAGATTGCAAAGTATGCCTATGGGCAAGATTACCATTATGTAATAAAAGCAAAATTGAAAGAATTGTCGGTTTTTATTCAAGAACAAATTGGAGAAGTTAAAGGAAGAGCTTTTGTAGATTCTGCACCAGTAATGGAACGTGCTTGGGCAAAAAAATCAGGAATTGGATGGGAAGGAAAACATTCATTGATACTTCAAAAACAGCAAGGCTCATTCTTTTTTCTGTCTGAATTAGTGATTGATTTGGACTTGGATTATGATACACCAATGACTGATCATTGTGGAACCTGTACAAAGTGTATTGATGCTTGTCCCACACAAGCAATATTACCTAATAATACGGTAGATGGTAGTAGGTGTATCTCCTATTTTACTATTGAGTTAAAAGATAATATCCCTAATGAGTTCGCAGGAAAATTTGATGATTGGATGTTTGGTTGTGATATCTGTCAGGATATTTGCCCTTGGAATCGTTTTTCGAAACCACATAATGAACCGTTATTCGCACCCAAGTCAGAGTTGCTTAATATGACAAAGAAAGATTGGGAAGAAATAACCGAAGAGATATTTGGTAAGGTCTTTCAGAAATCAGCAGTAAAACGAACCAAATTCTCTGGATTACAGCGTAATATTTCATTTCTTAAAAAATAAATTAAGTAAAACTTTCATAATTGAAACATAGGTATAACTTTGTATAATTATACTAATATTGACTTATGAGTAAAAAAAGAATGAGGCATGAAGCATTAATTTATCATGCGAAGCCAGTACCCGGGAAAATTAAAGTAGTACCAACAAAAAAATACGCTACTCAGCGTGATTTAGCATTGGCCTATTCACCAGGTGTTGCCGAGCCTTGTTTAGAGATTGAAAAGAATCCAGAAGACGCTTACCGATATACAGCAAAAGGGAATTTAGTTGCTGTAATTTCTAATGGTACTGCTGTTTTAGGTTTAGGTGATATTGGTCCTTTAGCCTCAAAACCAGTAATGGAAGGTAAAGGTTTGTTGTTTAAAATTTTTGCAGATATAGATGTTTTTGATATCGAAGTTGATGCTAAAGATATAGATACTTTTGTAGAGACAGTTAAAAATATTGCTCCAACATTTGGAGGGATAAACTTAGAAGATATTAAAGCTCCAGAAGCTTTTGAAATAGAAAGAAGATTGATTGAGGAATTAGATATTCCTGTAATGCATGATGATCAACATGGTACTGCAATTATATCTTCAGCAGCATTATTAAATGCGCTAGAAATTGCCAAAAAAGATATATCGAAAGTAAAAATAGTTATTTCTGGTGCTGGTTCAGCAGCAATATCTTGTGCGAATTTATATGTTAGACTTGGGGCTAGATATGAGAATATTACCATGTTTGACGTAGAAGGAGTTTTGCATAAAGGCAGAACCGACTTATTCGATTTACAATTAAAATTTACTTCAGGAAAGGAGGGGACCACACTTGCAGATGCAATGAAAAACGCAGATGTTTTTTTAGGACTATCTGTAGGTAATGTTTTAAAACCTGAAATGCTTTTAACTATGGCTAAGGATCCTATTGTTTTTGCAATGGCAAATCCAACTCCAGAAATAGCATATGATTTAGCGATAGATACTCGTGATGATATTATCATGGCTACAGGAAGGTCTGACCATCCTAACCAGGTAAATAATGTATTAGGTTTTCCGTTTATATTTCGTGGAGCGTTAGATGTTCGTGCAACAAAAATTAACGAAGAAATGAAATTAGCAGCAGTTCATGCAATTGCTGATTTAGCTAAAACTCCAGTTCCTGAACAGGTAAATATTGCTTATGGTGAAACAAAGTTAATTTTTGGAAAGGGATATATTATCCCTAAACCATTTGATCCAAGGTTAATCTCTGAAATACCACCAGCGATTGCAAAAGCAGCAATGGATTCTGGTGTCGCTACAAGTCCAATTGAAGACTGGGCGAAGTACGAAGAGGAATTAATGCAGCGCTTAGGTTCAGATAATAAATTAGTACGATTGATTCATCGTCGTGCAAAATCTAACCCAAAGCGAATTATTTTTGCAGAAGCTGATCATTTAGACGTGTTGAAGGCTGCACAAATAGTATTTGAAGAAGGAATTGGGATGCCAATTTTATTAGGAAACAGAGAGATTATTTTAGAATTAAAAGCAGAAATTGGTTTTGATGAAGAAGTAATGATTATTGACCCTAAGATAGATGATGAAGAAAAGAGGAGAGAGCACTACGCAAAAAAATATTGGGAAAAGTCAAGAAGAAAAGGTAAAACCTTGCTAGAAGCAAAAAAATGGATGCGTGAACGTAACTATTTCGCTGCTATGATGGTAAATGAAGGTGATGCTGACGCTTTGATTACTGGGTACTCTAGAAGTTATCCAACAGTATTAAAGCCGATGTTAGAACTTATAGGGATGGCAAAAGGCGTGTCAAGAGTAGCAGCAACAAATTTAATGATGACAGAAAGAGGACCGATGTTTTTATCGGATACATCAATAAATATAAATCCAACAGCTAGAGAATTAGCGGTAATAGCAAAAATGACTTCAAGGACGGTTAAATTGTTTGGTATGGAACCAATTATGGCTATGATGTCCTATTCTAACTTTGGTTCATCAAATCATGAATCGTCAGAAAAAGTTGCTCAAGCAGTTTCTTATTTGCATAAATATTATCCAGATTTAGTTGTGGATGGGGAATTACAAATGGATTTTGCATTGAACTCTGAAATGTTAAGCGAAAACTTCCCGTTTTCTAAATTAGCAGGAAAGAAAGTAAATACATTAGTGTTTCCAAATTTAGATGCCGCAAACATATCCTATAAAATGCTGAAAGAATTAAATAAAGCAGAATCTATTGGTCCTATTTTAATGGGGATGAATAAAGCTGTCCACGTTATTCAGTTAGGGGCTAAAGTAGAGGAAATGGTTAACATGGCTGCTGTAGCAATTGTAGATGCGCAACAGAAAGAAAACATGGAAAATGGGTAAATGTTAAGGTTTACAAATGTTGCTAAAAAAAGTGTATTTTTGAATTTAATCTTATTATGAGGTTAATTTGTGAGGGATGCCTCAAAAAATAAAATAATGTTAATTCTTACCTTGTTGCTTGCATTAGGGTAGTTGATTTCAAATTAAAAAATGATTACTCAAATACGAGGGAAATTAATAGAGAAAAATCCAACTAATGTAGTTGTTGATTGTGGTGGAGTGTGTTATGAAATTAATATTTCAATGTACACCTTCTCATTATTACCAGAGCAGGATTTTTTGAATATATATACTCATCTTCAAGTAAAAGAAGATTCCCATACCTTATACGGGTTTATTGAAAAAGCAGAGCGTGAATTGTTCAGGTTGTTGATTTCTGTTTCAGGAATCGGAACCAATACAGCACGGACAATGCTATCGTCACTTTCACCTAAAGAAATACAGCAGGCAATTGCTGTTGCAGATGTGGCAACTATTCAGTCAATTAAAGGAATTGGAGCAAAAACAGCACAACGTGTTATTTTAGATTTAAAAGATAAAGTGTTAAAAGTGTTCGGAATGGATGAAGTTTCTGGGGTTTTAAACAATACAAGTAAAGAAGAAGCGTTATCTGCTTTAGAGGTTTTAGGATACGCAAGAAAGCAAGCAGAAAAAGTTTGCAATAAAATAATGAGCACAACACCAGACGCTAACGTGGAAACAATTATTAAGTTGGCATTAAAGAGTTTGTGATACTAGTTAAGAAAGAAAAAATAATGAGCATTTTAGCGCAACGAATTTTTGGGGTTTTAGTTTTGGTTTCTGTGATGGCTTTTGCACAGGATCCTATTCCACAAGACTCTGTTATACCACCACAATCAGGATATAGTTTAGGGCAATTAAATGTTCCAAATCCTACAAGTATCACATCAAAGTACACTTACGACCCATTTTCAGATAGGTATATTTATACGGAATCAATTGGGGATTTTAATATTGATTATCCAATTATATTAACACCAAAGGAGTATGAGAAATTGGTTTTGCAGGAACATATGCAAAGTTATTATAAAACAAAGTTGGATGCTTTAGAAGGAAAAAAAGAAGGATCAAAAGAAGCTCAGAAAAACCTTTTGCCTGAATTTTATGTCAATTCTAATTTCTTTGAATCAATTTTTGGAGGAAATACAATAGAAGTAATCCCGCAGGGATACGTATCAATGGATATTGGATTTTTATATTCAAAACAGGATAACCCGGTGCTATCTCCTGAAAACAAGTCAAGTTTTACATTTGACTTTGATCAGCAAATTAGTTTGAGTCTGTTAGGTAAAGTAGGGAAACGATTGCAAATAACTGCGAATTACGATACCGAATCTGTATTTGATTTTCAAAATCAAATAAAATTGGAATACACACCAACGGAAGATGATATTATCAGAAAAATTGAAGTAGGTAATGTAAGTATGCCCTTAAATAGTTCGTTGATCACTGGTGCTCAAAGTTTGTTTGGGGTAAAGACAGAATTACAATTTGGAAAAACTACAGTTACGGCAGTCTATTCAGAACAAAAGTCTGAACGTAAAAGTGTAACAGCACAAGGCGGAGGAACTCTAGAAGAATTTAAGTTGTTTGCGTTGGATTATGATGAGAGTCGTCATTTTTTCTTGTCACAATATTTTAGAAATAAATATGATACAGCTTTAAAGGATTATCCTTTTGTGAATTCAAACATTCAAATTACCCGTTTAGAAGTGTGGGTTACGAATAGAAACAATACCGTAAATAATGTTAGGAATATTGTAGCGTTACAAGATTTAGGGGAAACAACTAATATAGGGGAGTCAGCAGTTACTGTAACAGCTGGCCCAAATGCATTTCCTGATAACAGTAATAACGGGTTAAATCCTGAGACTATTGGAGCTGGATCAACACTTACAAATGCAATTCGTGATATAGCAACGGTACAAAGTGGTTTTGGTGCTTTGTCAGCAATATATAATGAAGGAACAGATTATTCTAAGCTAGAGAATGCTAGAAAATTAACAGAGAACTCTGAGTACAATTATAACTCTCAATTGGGGTACATATCACTTAATCAACGATTAACTAATGATGAAGTATTAGCAGTTGCTTATCAGTTTACAGTTGGTGGGCAAGTGTATCAAGTAGGAGAGTTTGCTACAGATGGTTTAGATGCGACTACTGTTGATGATGGAACTGGAGCTGTAACGAATAATAGTTTAGTATTGAAAATGCTAAAAAGTAATTTAACCACAGTTACTGAGCCAGTATGGGATTTAATGATGAAAAATGTATATGCTTTAGGAGCGTATCAATTGAGTCCAGAATCATTTAAATTAGATATATTATATACGGATCCTTCTCCGGTAAACTTTATAACTGATGCTGGTGCCGCTTTACCTGGTGATGTAGCACAAACACCTTTATTGCAAGTTTTTGATTTGGATAAATTAAATGCCAATAACGACCCGCAACAAGGAGGGGATGGTTTCTTTGATTTTTACCCAGGAATTACCGTAAATACACAAAACGGAAGTGTGTTTTTTACCAAAGTGGAGCCTTTCGGTAAATATTTATTTGATAAGTTAGATCCGACTCCTATCGGAGGAACTGAAGATTATGAAATTGAGGGTTCTTATGATCCTAATCAAGCAAAGTATGTATATAGAAGTTTATATGCTTCAACCAAAACTGTTGCAGCAGAAGAAGCGGATAAAAATAAGTTTCAATTAAAAGGGCGATATAAATCTACAGGTGGAGGAGGAATATCAATAGGCGCATTTAATGTACCAAGAGGTTCAGTTACTGTAACTGCAGGAGGAAGGCAATTAGTTGAAGGGATTGATTATACGTTAGATTATCAATTAGGAAGGGTGCATATTCAAGATGAAGCATTAAAAGCCTCTGGTACACCTATTGATATTTCTGTTGAAAACAATGCTGCCTTTGGACAGCAATCAAAACGTTTTGCTGGAGTAAATGTTGAGCATAAGTTTAATGATAATTTTCAAATGGGTGCTACTTTTTTAAATCTAAAAGAAAAACCATTAACTCAAAAGGCTAACTTAGGTTATGAGCCAATAAATAATACCATAGTTGGTTTTAATGGAAGCTATTCTACTGAAGTACCATTCTTAACACGTTTGGTGAATAAGTTGCCAAATATTGATACTGATGTTCCTTCAAATTTTTCTGTTCGAGGGGAATATGCACATTTATTGCCTGGGTCTCCTAAGCAAACAGAGCAAAATGGTGAGGCAACAACTTATGTTGATGATTTTGAGGCATCACAATCAGCTATTGATGTAAAATCTCCATTGGCATGGAAATTAGCAAGTATACCAAGAGGCTTTGGTGTAAGTAATTCATTGAGTTTTCCAATACCAAATAATAATATTGATGAAGGTTTTAAGCGAGCTAAGTTAGCTTGGTATGGGATTGACCCTATTTTTTATGGAAATAATAAACCTACGGGAATATCTAATGGCGATATATCAACTTTGGAAACCAGACGTGTGTTTATTGATGAAGTTATTGATCAAGACATTGCAACTGGACAAACAACAGTATTAGGAACTTTAGATTTAGCCTATTATCCAGATCAAAGAGGGCCATATAATAATGGAGATGGTGCTAATATACAGGCTAACCCGGAAAACAATTGGGCTGGAATAACACGTCAGTTAACAACTACTGATTTTGAACAATCCAATGTAGAGTTTATGGAGTTTTGGATTCAAGATCCGTACTTTGAAAACAATGCAGTAATACCATCTACGGGAGGGAAACTAACAATAAATTTGGGAAGTATCTCAGAGGATGTATTAAGGGATGGACGTAAACTATATGAAAATGGATTGCCTGAAGATGGCTCTGAAACGAATACACCACTTCCGATTGATCGTGAATGGGGTAAAGTTCCTCAGAACCAAGCCTTAATCTATGCCTTTGATTCACAAGGGGAAGGAAGGACAAATCAGGATCTTGGGTTAGATGGTTTTAGTGATTTTGAAGAGGTTAATAGCGGTATTTATGCAACTGCAGCAGCTGATAATCCTAATGATCCAGCTGGGGATAACTATGTGTATTATTTAAATACTACAGGTTCAGTTTTGGAACGATATTATAATTATAACGGAACACAAGGGAATTCACCTGTTAATGTTTCAGATACAAACAGAGGTTCTACAACACTACCAGATGTGGAGGATCTTAATAGGGATAATACTATGAATACGATTGATAGTTATTATCAATATGAAATAGATATTAAATCAACCGAATTTGTTGTAGATCAAAATTTCGTTAAAGATATTAAGTCTTTTCAAAGAACCATGCCTGATGGAACAATAAAAAGCGGTAGATGGATTCAGTTTAGAGTGCCTTTAAGAGGTACACACGCACAATCTGTAAATGGAATTAGCGATTTGAGATCGATACGATTTATGCGTATGTTTTTAAGTGGCTTCTCTGAAAAAGTTGTACTTCGTTTTGGAACTTTAGATTTGGTAAGAGGGGATTGGAGGAGCTATACACAGTCTTTAGATGGGGAAGCTGATAACACTATGGATAATACTGATTTTGAAGTAGGGTCCTTAAATACGCAAGAAAACTCTGACTCTTATGTAACACCACCTGGAATTGAGTTAGAAGAGTTGTATAGCAATAATACAGTATTACGTCAAAAAGAACAATCACTGTCCCTTACCGTCAAAAATTTAGAGGTAAAGGATTCTAGAGCGGTATATAAAAATATTAGTATCGACATGTTGCAGTTTAAAAAAATGCGAATGTTTATACATGCTGAAAGCGTTGAAAATGAACTAGCGCTCGGAGATAGGGAATTGGCTGCTTTTATAAGAATGGGTACCGATTTAACGAATAACTACTATCAAATAGAAGTGCCATTAAGACCTTCTTCAAATAGTTTGTTGGCTACTGAGGTTTGGCCTTCTGAAAATGAAATTGACTTACAACTAGAGGTGTTAAAGCAAATAAAAGCTTCTGGAATAACTACATCTGGTATTGCAACTACTATTAGATATTTTGATGTTGCGACAGACGGAAGTTTTGTAGAATATTTAAATTTAGATACTGATGGGTTGCCAAATACTGAGATTGGTTTAAATACAAAGTATAGAGTTGCAATAAAAGGAAACCCGAGTTTAGGAAATATACGTAACTTAATGTTAGGGGTAAAAAGTAATATAGATCCCGCATTTGCGCCAAATCCAATTTCTGGTGAAGTGTGGTTTAATGAATTGCGTTTATCAGATATGGATAACAAAGGGGGGTGGGCAGCTTTGTTAAGCGCTGATGCTAATATTGCGGACTTTGCAACCGTTTCTGCTTCAGGGAAAAGAAGTACTGTTGGTTTTGGTTCTTTGGAACAAGGTCCAAATGAAAGAAGTCGTGATGATGTAAAACAGTATGATGTAGTAACAAACCTAAATGTTGGGCAGTTATTACCTAAAAAATGGGGGATTAAAATACCATTTAATTATGGTGTAGGTGAAGAGGTAATTACGCCAAAGTATGATCCTTTGTATCAGGATTTAGAATTACAAACAATAATAGATCAGGATCCAGCAAACGAGGATTTTTACAAAAATAGAGCAGAAAATTATACCAAACGAAAAAGTATAAACTTTATTGGGGTTAGAAAAGAGCGTACAGGAGATGCTAAACCAAGATTTTATGATGTCGAAAATTTCACTACATCGTATTCATATAACCAAGTAGATCACCGCGATTTTGAAGTGCAAAACTATTTCGAACAAAATGTTAGAGCAGGATTAACATATGGTCATGGATTCAAAGAAAAATCGTTTGAACCATTAAAGAAATCAAAGTTCGCTAATAAGAGCAAGTATTATAAAATACTTAAAGATATTAATGTTAATTTCTTGCCATCGAGTATATCATTTAATACTAATTTTTCAAGGCTATATAACAAACAGCGTTTTAGGAATGTTGATGATGTTGCAGGGAATTTGCCATTACCTGATCTGTACAAGCGGAATTATATGTTTGATTGGCAGTATAATATACAGCATAATTTAACTAAAAAATTACAACTTAATTTTACGGCTACACGAAACAATACGGTTAAGAATTACATAGCGCAAATTGATGGTGAAGGTGTTGTGAATAACGAGTTAAATGTTTGGGATGGTTTTTTTGATACAGGAGAAGCAAATATACACTCACAGCAATTTCAGTTAAATTATGAGTTGCCATTAGAAAAACTTCCAATGTTTAGTTTTATAAAATCAAACTATTCATATACAGGAGATTTTAGATGGCAAAAAGGTTCTGATGCTTTAACGGAGGTTGAGGAGTTGGATGAATTTGGTGTTGGAACAGGTAGAACATTTAACTTAGGTAATTCAGTTCAAAACGGACAAACACATGACTTAAATGCTTCAATGGATATGAAGCGATTCTATAAGTATATCGGACTTGAAAAGAAAAACTATAAAAAGACTTTTGCGAAAAAATTACGTCCAAAGAAAGAGCGTAAAACTAAAAAGCTAGCGGCGCTTAAGGCTAAGGATTCTTTGTCGGAAAGCAAGCAAGTAAAAGTTGATAAAAAAATAAAATTGTTAACCGAGCAATTAGCTGAAATTAAAACAAAAAGTAGGCAAAAACCAAAGCCAAGTATATCTAATAGGCTATATAATTTCGGGGTAGGTGCATTGACTTCTGTGAAGAAAGTACAGGTTAAATATACAGAAAATAGTGGTAGTTATATGCCTGGGTATACTAATGATATAGGGTTCTTTGGGACGTTAAAACCTTCATTAGGCTATACTTTTGGAACACAGTCGGACGAATTGCGTTACGAAGCAGCAAAGAAGGGGTGGTTGACGTTATATCCTAGTTTTAATGAGCAGTATACGAGTACTAAAAATAAACAGTTAAACATTACTGCTAATGTTGAGCCTATTAAAAAGTTGAAGATTGATTTAACAGCAAATAGAACTTATCAGCATAATTACACTGAAAATTACCAAATAAATAATGCAGATACAAATGGATTAAATGGGAGCTATCAAGCGTTGACTCCAAACACTTTTGGTAATTTTAATATTTCCACGATATTAATAAAAACAGCATTCACCAAAAGTGATGAAAATCAGTCAGAAGTTTTTGAAACTTTTAAATCTAATAGAAAAGAAATCGCATTTCGTTTAGCGAGGCAAGCAGGTGTTGATGTCAGTAATCCTGTGAATATAGATGTTGAAGGCTATCCGATTGGTTATGGAAAAACTAGTCAGCAAGTATTATTGCCATCATTTTTAGCTGCGTATTCTGGTAAAGATGCTAGTAAAGAAAAAACAGGGATTTTTAAAAATGTACCCTTGCCTAACTGGTCAATGAAATATACAGGGCTTATGGATCTCAAATGGTTTAAGGATAAGTTTAAGCGTTTTTCATTAGCTCATGGGTATAAATCAGGGTATACTGTAAATCAGTTTAGAACTAATTTGGAGTTGCAAGCAAATCCTGGAGATAATATTGATCAAGCGGGTAATTTTAAAAGTGAAACAATTTTGTCTAATGTAAATTTAACAGAACAGTTTAGTCCGCTATTTAAAATAGATTTAGAAATGAAAAACTCTATAAAAGTTGGAGTAGAGATGAAAAAAGATAGGGCATTATCATTAAGTTTTGATAATGGATTGTTGACAGAAATAAAAGGAAAAGAATATGTTTTAGGCTTAGGGTATAGGGTTAAGGATCTGAAGTTTACGACTCGACTAGCAGGTAAGAAGCAAACCTTGTCAGGTGATTTAAATTTGAAAGCAGATGTGTCCCTACGAAATAACAAAACAATAGTTCGTTATATGGATATTGATAACAATCAAATTACTGCAGGACAGAAACTGTGGAGCGGTACATTCAAGGCTGATTACGCATTGAGTAAAAACTTTACAACACTATTTTATTTCGATTATACATTCTCTGATTCAGCAATATCAACATCTTTTCCTCAAACAACTATGAGGGGAGGGTTTACCTTAAGGTATAATTTTGGTAATTAATTACCAATTCATCAGAAATAATTAACATTAAGTTTGAATAGTTGAAACTAAAAATTAGTTTTGTAAATAATTAAAAACAATAAACAACAGTACAATGAATTTTCCAGAAGAATTAAAATATACAAAAGATCACGAATGGATAAAGGTAGATGGTGACGTAGTGACTATCGGTATTACTGATTTTGCACAAAAAGAATTGGGTGATATTGTTTATGTAGAAGTAGATACTTTAGATGAAACATTAGATCAAGATGAGGTTTTTGGAACAGTTGAGGCTGTAAAAACTGTGTCAGACTTATTTTTGCCAGTTGCAGGAGAAATTATTGAGTTTAATGAGGCTTTAGAAGATGAACCAGAAAAAGTAAACACTGATCCTTATGGTGACGGTTGGATGGTTAAAGTAAGTGTTACTGATACTACGCAATTAGGTGATTTATTATCTGTAGAAGCATACAAAGAATTAATTGGTGCTTAATTTAAATAAGCGAAAATTATTTTTAATAGCATTAACGTACACAATATTTGTGTACGTTATTTGTTTGGTTAAAATTGAAAAGCCTAAAATGGTATCGGTGTCTAATTTTGACAAATTTGTTCATTTTGGAATCTATTTTATCTTTACAATAGTTTGGTTTGCTTACTTTGAAGGAGTTAAATTTATGACTCCTATTATAAAGGGTCTTATTAAGGCGGCTTTGCTAGCTTTTATTGCAGGAGTAAGTATAGAGTTTTTACAAGAAGAGCTTACAAAAGCGCGTTCAGGAGATATTAATGATGTATTTGCAAATTGTTTAGGGATTCTATTCGCTATAGTTTTTCTATATCAAATTAAAAAACATAAGGAGTTAAAAACAGTTAAATAGTTGCGTATTTCGTTAATATTTGGTTATTTTAGCGTCTATAAATTTAAGTACAATGGAATTAAAGAAAAACCCAAAAGCGGATATCAAAAAAAATAGTGCGTTTTATTACGCGGTTGGTATTGCTGCTGTAATGTTAATTACCTTTTTAGCATTGAATCATAAAACATACGATAAAATTGATTTTGACATCGCTTCACTTGATATGGGTGATTTAGATGAAGAAGAAATTCCATTAACAGAAATATTACAAACACCACCACCACCACCACCACCACCACCAGCAGCTCCAGAAGTTATTGAAGTGGTTGAGGATGAGGAGGAAATAGAAGAAACAGTTATTGAGTCTACAGAAACTGATGAAGAAGAAGAAATTGTAGAGATTGAAGAATTAGAAGTTGAAGAGGTTGAAGAAGATGTTGAGGTTCCTTTTTCAATTATTGAAAACGTAGCAGTTTTTCCTGGATGTGAAAGGAAAAAAAATAATGCAGATCGTAAAAAATGTATGTCTGAAAAGATATCAAAATTTATCAATAAAAAATTCAATACTGATTTAGCAGCCGATTTAGGTTTAACGGGTCGTCAGAAAATATATGTTGGATTTAAGGTAGACAAAAGTGGAAATGTTGTGAATGTAAATGCAAGAGCACCACATCCGGAGTTGAAAAAAGAAATGATACGTGTAATTAAATCATTGCCTAAAATGAAGCCTGGTAAGCAAAGAGGTAAAGCAGTTAAAATGCCTTTCTCTATCCCAGTAATATTCCAAGTAGAAGATTAATTAGTACATAATTATATATTTAAAAATCCCGAGCAATGCTCGGGATTTTTTTTTGGTATGCTTCTTGTAATAAGAATTCTTAACATTAAGTTTTTCTTAACAAAAAAAGTTGGCGCTATTTAAGTAAGAGAAAAACTGTAATGATCCTTTTAACTAAAACCATATAATTATGAATTTAAACACGCTAAAAAAAAAGAAAGCTACTAAAGAAGTAAAGCTCTCTTTAAGAGAAAAGAAGCATCAAGCAAATTTACGAAAAAACAACGGACTCTATTTTCAAATAGGCTTAGTTGCTACATTATTTATCGTTTTTGGACTATTTCAGTTGAAATTTACTTTGGATCCTATAGAAATTTCAAAACCTCCTGTTGATATTGTTGAAATGTTGCCAATCCCATTTGAAAACTTTCAAGTAGAAAAAGAAATTCCAAAGGAAACTATAAAACAAGTAAAGCAAAAACCTACAGATGTATATAGAGAGGTTCCGGATGATACTGTAATTCCTCTTGAAATTTTACCGGATACTCCCGAGATACCGGAAGAAAGTATTTCTATTGATAGTATTAATCCTGATGAGTTAGAGCCAGAAATAGAAACGTTTTCTCTTCCCCAAGTTAGTGAGTATCCTGTGTTTCCTGGTTGTGATAAGTTTAAAAATAAGCAAAGACAATTAGAATGCTTTCAGAAAAAAATAGCAAAGCACATTACTAGGAAATTTGATAGTGATATTGCTACAGATAACGGCCTTTCTGGAACACAGAAAATAATGGTTATGTTTACAATTAATCATGAAGGAAATATCGTAGATGTAAAAGCTAGAGCGCCACATCCTGAATTGAAAAAGGAAGCAATTAAGGCAGTTAGTTCGCTACCTAAAATGAAGCCCGCAAAACAAGGTCGTGAAAAAGTAAACGTTACATACGCACTTCCAGTGGTATTTAAGATTGATTAGTTTTAAATGTTTTTGAATATGAAAAACCTGTTGTTAAGCAGGTTTTTTTTTATGACTAAATGAAATTAGGTTATTGTAGCGCGTTTTTGTAACTTAATTAGGGGTTAAGTTTTTTTGTTTCAGTTGGTTGTGTTTTGAAGGAAGTGGGCTTATAGTGTATGAAACGAAGACTTGACGACTAATGATGTTTGTTTGATTAAAACATTTAGTTATGAAAAAACATATTAAAAAAATAAAACTTTCTTTAAGAGAAAAGAAACATTTGTCAAATGTGCCTAGGAGTAGCGGGTTTTATTTTCAGATAGGTTTAGTTGTTGTGTTAGTGATAATATTTGGATTGTTTCAAATGAAATTTGATAAAAAAGAGGTGGTGATTGATAAGCCAGTCATTGATGTGTATTCCGAAGAGAATTTCGATCCACCTGATTTTATTGTAGAAAAAGAGATTCCAGAAGAGTTGCTAGAGCAGGTTCGTAGGGTTCATATACAGGAATTAACGGCTATTAAAGTAGTTGAGGACGATGAAGATGTGTTGCCAATAGTAATTTATGATTCGTCAATAATAGTAGAAAAATCTCCTCGTGTTGCTGATATTAAGGTTTTGGTGATAGAGGAAGAAGTGGAGCCAATTCCAGTTTCATTGGTTAGTAATGTACCGGTTTACCCAGGATGCGAAAAATTTTATATAAAAACGAAGCAAATTGAATGTATGTCCCAAGAAATCAAGAAACATGTTATTAAAAATTTTGATACGGATATAGCAATTGAGTATGGGATAGAAGGAAGGCTAAAAACTTTAGTAACCTTTATAATTAATACCAAGGGGGAAGTCGTAGGTGTTAAAGCAAGAGCGCCTCACCCTGAATTACAAAAAGAAGTGATTAAGGTAATTCGTTCGCTACCTAAAATGAAACCAGCTCAACAAGGATTTAAAAATGTAAGTGTTACTTATGCATTACCTATAGTGTTTCAGGAGGAGTAGTTGATAAATATTAAGAGACAAAAATCAGAAATAAATAAACTCCTGCTTATTGTAAGAAGAGTTTTTTTTGTGAGCAAAAACAGCATAAAAAAGTATTTGTTGTATTTTCGCAAATCAAACTTATGTACATGAAATGTTTATCCTTTATAGTATTGTTATTTAGTGGGTTTTTAATTCAAGCTCAGACTGTTAACAATTATGAAAAGTATCCTGTTTTTCCTGCATGCGAAATGACTCAAATTTCAGAATTGCCTGAATGTTTTAAGCAAAATGTTCAAAACACATTTTCAGAGGCGTTTAAGATGCCGCCAGTGGTTATAAAAGATAACTATAATGGTAGAATGGATATTTTGTTTGAAGTAACTAAAGATGGTGTTTTTAAGGTGATTTATACAAATGCTGCTTATGCAGAGTTAAAAGCAGAGGTTGAAAAAGTTTTTGGAGAATTTCCAGCAGTAACAGCAGCTACTTTTGATGGGAGATCAGTATATACACAATACGCTATGCAGGTTTTGGTTCCATCGCTTGAATGGGTTAGATCAAAAGTTGATACACAGGAGGCTAAGGAACCGAAGAATAAGTTAGAGGCAGCTGCTATGGAATATGATAGTATTATAAACTTAGGAGGCGGTAACACAAAAAAATATAAAAGCGGATTAAATATACCATTCACACATCAAAACTATGCAAAGTTTGATTATAATATTAATGTACTAGGGACAAATTCTCATACAGCTGCAAAACCATATAGTTATGCTGATGTTTCAAAATATTATGATTTTGAAGAAAATATGGCCTTACTACAGAAAGATAAAAAATCATGGTTTGGTAAAAAACTTTGGAACGAACATTTAATTGCTTTTGAAGGTAAGGATTATTGGTTTACGGCTGATGTTGCTGTTGACTTACAATTAGGTAAGGATATGCAAAGTGAAATTTCATATACCTATAACAATACTAGAGCATTAAACGTTCAAGGTGGTTTAGGGGAAAAGTTAAGTTTTTCCGCAAGTATTTTTGAAAGTCAAGGTCGTTTTGCTGACTATGTAAATAACTATGCAGAAAGTATTAAGCCTGATGGTGGTAATCCTGCAATTATTCCAGGAAGAGGAATAGCAAAAGAATTTAAATCAGACGCGTACGATTATCCAATTGCTGAGGGGTATCTTTCCTATCGTGCTAGTAAAATGTTTACGGCACAATTTGGTCATGGTAAAAACTTTATAGGAGATGGGTATCGTTCTTTGTTTGTAAGTGACGCTGCGAGTCCTCATCCTTTTTTGAAGTTAAATACTTCTTTCTGGAAAATAAAATATACCAATACATGGATGTGGTTAAAAGACGTGCGTCCAGAAGCTACTGTTGACGGTGCATTTGGAAGCAAGTATATGGCAACTCATTTTTTGAGTTGGAATGTAACTAAAAAATTAAATATTGGTTTCTTTGAGTCAGTATTATGGACAAATAGTAATAACAGAGGTTTTGATGTTAATTATTTAAATCCGATTATATTTTATAGAGCAATTGAGTTTTCTTCAGGGTCAAGAGCAGGTAATGCTTTGATAGGGTTAAGTGGGAAATACAAATTGTCAAGTAAAGCTAATATTTACGGGCAATTGATTATTGATGAATTTTCTACCAAGGATATGTTTGGAAGTGAGCAAAGTTGGAAAAACAAACTTGGTTTTCAAATAGGAGCTAAATATTACAATGCCTTTAAACTGAAAAATTTATTATTACAGGCAGAGTATAATCAAGTTCGACCTTATACATATTCACATGATGAGTTATTGCTAAACTATGGACACAACAACCAATCAATGGCACATTTATGGGGAGCGAATTTCAGAGAGTTTATTGGTATTGCTCATTACAATTATAAAAGGTGGTATGGTATGGCAAAACTAATTTACGGGCAACGAGGTTTGGATAAAGGAGATGGTGCTAGTTATGGTGGTGATATTTATGTAAATAATGATTTGCGCCCTTCTGATAATGGAATAGAATTGTTACAAGGTGATAAAGCAAATGTTTTTATTGCAGACTTGCAAGCGGGGTATTTAGTGAATCCTTCAACTAATTTAAAAGCATTTATAAATGTAACACAGCGTAGTTTTTCGCCAGCGAATGCTCCGGCATCTTTTGAGAAAAATACTACTTGGTTTAATCTTGGGCTTAGGACGGATTTATTTAATAATTATGCTGACTATTAACCTAACTTATCTGATAAAGGGTGTTTTTGTCAAATGTCTTAATTTGTAAGCATAAGCAATTTTTAAAAGTTATAAATAGACAGTTGTCTAAATTCGATAAAAAACTGTAATTTTGCAGTCAATTTTTAAGTATATATTAACTTGAGCACTACACAGATCAGTACAGAATCAAATCTTTTTCAAGATTTTAAAGCCATTACAAAACATCGTTTAGCGATTAGTGTGGTTTTTTCTTCTGTTGCGGGATATTTAATTGCTGTAGGTAGAGAGGTAGATTTCATGGTGTTGGCTATGCTAGCAATAGGTGGTTATTGTATGGTTGGAGCTTCTAATGCGTACAATCAAATTATAGAAAGGGATTTAGATAAATTGATGGATAGGACTAAAAACAGACCTATTCCTTCAGGTACAATATCGGTAAAAGCAGCTTTTATTGTAGCAACAGTATTAACCATAGTTGGTTTGGTGGTGTTGTATTTAATTAACCCTAAGTCTGCAATGTTTGGTGCAATTTCCATCTTTATGTATGTGAGTTTGTATACACCAATGAAAACAAAAACACCATTAGCAGTTTTTGTTGGAGCATTTCCAGGAGCAATTCCGTTTATGTTAGGTTGGGTAGCTGCTACTAATGAGTTTGGTATTGAGCCAGGAACGCTATTTTTAATGCAATTTTTGTGGCAATTCCCACATTTTTGGGCAATAGGATGGTTTTTATATGATGACTATGAAAAGGCAGGTTTTTTTATGTTGCCTACGGGGAAAAAAGATAAAGCAACAGCTTCTCAGATAATCATGTATACTGTTTGGACAATTTTGGCATCAATTATACCAGTGTTTGGATTTACAGGTTCATTAAAGTTGTCAATAGTTGCAGCTGTTATTGTTTTTGTGTTGGGTTTAGGGATGTTGTATTATGCAATTTTGTTGTACA
>Ga0209291_1000969_pt1 | contig 26703 bp, 16 predicted proteins | sample GOMGulsemesocosm_FD_184633 | JGI IMG/M metagenome (GOLD analysis project Ga0209291, IMG submission 184633) | Methane-oxidizing microbial communities from mesocosms in the Gulf of Mexico - GOM9B Gulf of Mexico (SPAdes) (version 2) | ecosystem: Environmental > Aquatic > Marine > Cold seeps...
TAAAGGTTGAGAGCAACGATGTTGTCATTTATTCAAACTAGCAAAAGTGGCAGTCATTTAACCAAATTGGTATTAATAAGCATAAAACAATAGCACTATAAATTGCTATCTTCTTTTACTATCAATGTATGATCACCTCATGCAATACCATTATATTGCGCATTGGTAGCACATTGTCTATGCTAAACGTAATCACCTTTATCTTAACTTAATATGTCAAAACCAGATTTACAACAATTCTATATTGCGCAAGAACAATCGATCTATTTATTAAACCATAACGATGCTAGAAAGCTGCGTGACTGGATTGCACTATGTGAAGAACAATTAGCTAACTTAGGCTATAGCGATATCAATTATGTTGGTAAAGGCGCCTATGGTTTTGCATTTGCCGCGAAAGCTTCCGACGATCAACAACACGTATTTAAGTTTTCACGGATCACCCTACCAGAGCATGTTCAAGACCGCCTCGAAGAAGAAGCGTTTATGCTAGAACAAATCAATCATGCTTTGGTGCCTGCGCATATTGGTTATTTTAAAATCGGCAAACAACGCATTCTGGCAATGGAACGAGCTATCGGCTTAGATTTAGAACAATATTCTTTATCTATGGGGCCGCTAGACGCCAATACATTACTCACTATTGCCGCGCAAATGGCTGAAATACTATGTCATTTAAGGCGGCAATCCAAAGTCATTATCCATGGCGATATTAAGCCATCAAACATTGTCATTGACCCGTTAACTAAACGTATTGGACTCATTGATTGGGGCTCCTCTGTCTTTGCACAAATCGATAGTAACGGTCAGTTCTATCAGCACAGTATTATGGAATTAATGTCAGCGGACTTACAACACAGTAATGCGCGCTTAGGCGACGTTTACTTCATTGGCGACGAACAACTTAATGGCGCACTTTCGAGCGTACGTTTCGATGAGCAAGGATTAGCAGGCACGTTATATGCGCTGGCTTCAGGACAAAGCTGCCGTTTTGGTTCAAAGGTTATCCCCGTGACCGCGCTTGGCCTGCCAAAAGAACTAGCCGTTACGCTTCAAAACATGCTCAGTGACGACATCGCGTTAAGACATCAAGCAGGCGATTATTTCATTCGTAACATGAAACACATGAAAAATATTGTGATACCACCACAGCCAACGCTCAGCCGAACAACCTCATTACCAGTGTGGCTACATCAATACGTCGACGAGCTAGAGTCGGTGGTCTATACCTCACGCCGCTCTTTTCTTAAAGAAGAAGCTCACCTCCATGACTTTGATGACATTGACGATGCCCAACTTGATAACTATTACAAAAATTTCCTGCAAGGAATGGGCGATAACGCCAAGGCATTTTTAGCCGCAGTAAGCCGTTTGAGTAAATATCCTATTGTTGGCGGTCTCGCAATACACTGGCACGAGGGTAACCTTGCGATAGATTCTAACCTTAATCTGTATGACGAAACATTACGTCAACCATTTTATAGCGCCGTTAATAATATGGTCATTCTGGCTAGAGCGATCGACCGAGAAGGGATCTTTAAGGCATGCTTCTTTAATGCCAAACAAACGAAGCATATTGATCGCATAGGGCGTGATGACGCCTTTATTCCGACCGCACAGACAACACTTAGCTTTGATGTTTATGAACGACCACATATCGATGATGAAAGCCGCTTACACTCGTATTTTGAAGATGAAAAAGATCCTGATGAGCAGCTCAATTTACCGGATGAAATGATGGAGACCTTGGCACAGTTAAACTTGATCCACCATACTGGCTGTATCATTTTTGAATCCTTAGAGAAGAATTTAAAGATTCATAATTACCTATCATTACTTGATGCCAGCAAACGGCTCGAATTCGAACAGTTACTCGAGAAATTAATCGCTCAAGTACCTTTAATTAGCGGTACTGGTGTCAGTGGTTTTATGAAATTCCCATACAAAGATTCTAAGTATTTTTCGCCACTAGACGCTATGCCTGCTAGTTTTCTAGCGCCAAACCCTAAGTTGGTCAATTAAACCGGTCTAACGTGACCGAATAGATTACCTTGTACCGCGTCGACACCTAAAGTTTTGAGTTGATGCCACTCTTCATTGTGCTCGACTTGACTAGCAATCACTGGCACATCAATGCTATGAGCGATATCAACTAATGCCGCAACAAAACTAGCACGCTCTTTCTGCTTGTTTACGCGATGGGTGTAATAGCCATTAACCTTAACCATATCAACTTTTAGTTCTCCAATCATACGCGATAACTGATGAGGATATTGACTGCCCTCATAATCTAAGCAAGCCGATGTGTTTGTGACATGAAGCATCGCGATGAATCGTTTTGCTGTGGTGTAATTTTCACTAATTGCGATTTCGGGTATTTCAAACGATAATTTACTCGCTAAATTATCTTCCTGAGAGAGCCATTGTTTTAGCCAATGGTAAAACTCAATATTGAGGATCGACTCATAAGATAGTTTTATTAAATAGCGAGCATTAGAGACGGCAACGACACCATTAAATGATTGCAGCTGCTCAATAATCACTTTGTCTAGCTCTGCACCAAGTGATAAACGACTGGCGGCGGCAAAAATATCTTTGGCTTGATAATGAACGTTTTCACACACAAATGAAGCAAACAACTCAAAGTTGTAGAGATTCGGGTTTTCTAAGCGATGTTTCAGCTGCTGTTTGTTTAAAATAACGCCCTTAGTCCGTATGATGGTCTTAATCACTTCATACCAATTGGTGCAGTCAATCTCCGCATCGTACAAGCCATGATTAATATAGTAGCCTTGCTCAGAGTGAATCATCGCTTGTGAAATTCCAGCTTCCAACCTCGCCATTAAACTACTGAGTTTGGATGACTGGTCAAACGGCACAATCGCGAAGATACCACCACTGTTGATGGCATCAGAATAATCGATATTACTCAGTGATTTTCTTAATTTTTGTGCCCACATTTTGATATAGTCATGGCTATCGGTAGGTAATATTGCGATAAAATCCCGACCGCTTAATCTAAAGGTATTTAAACGCTCTTTGGACGCCACGCAACTTGTGTTTAATAAGTGTGAGACGCGGCTAATGTAGCCATCACCTTCATCACTTCCCAATAATGCATTAATTCTTTCTAAGCTATCGAGACGTAATAATACTAAATAACCATGAGAGTCGTCGCTGCATTGCTTACTCACCATTGCCCGATTAAACATCGGCTTATTACCAAACCCTGTTAAGTCATCGAATAATGCGGTAGTCGATAACCATTTTTTCTCTTTCGAGATTACTTTATGCTGATGCTCTAAGTGCACCACCATTTGATTAAATTCGACCACCAGCAGACGAAAAAGGCGATCTTTTCGCATCTGCCGGATAGAGTGAAAATGTCCTTCCCTAATCAAAGATACACCATCAGACAAACGCCGAGCCATTTCGATATGCCTGCGCTGCTGACGTTGCAATGTCGATATTGCTCCAATCATCACCATCAGATACGTAATGATTAGCACACAGTAGTTGAACCATGCATTATCGATTATTTCATTCGCCGATATCTCAGTCGCTAACACGGCATGCTTAACATCATCGAGGTAAAACATATGTTGCAAACGTAAATCATCACGACTAAATAGATAACTAAACCAAGTTGGAGCGCGAAGTTCAAAGGGATCCACCAACGTATTACTTACAAGTTGCAGCGGTTGATGCTTAAGAAATGTTAACGAATAGCCAATATCAGAAGAAAATACATTCGGTTTATCAGTGGGTTGATTGTAACCAACGCGGGCAACGTAATCATTAAGTTGAGCAACCACGATATTGGTTTCACTTTTTAAGCGTGCGGGGAGTTCTTGCGTAAGCGCATAAGAGGTATTGGTGTATTGCTGATAACCTGCGAGCACGCTCAAACAAGTTAATGCTGCACTAACCCAAAGTGTGGGCTTCATTGCTAAAATCCTTACTTTAAAAAATACGATGTATAACGCTTTTAGTATAGTAAGGATTTTAAATTTCGATAGACCACTTAATTATTACGTTCTTAATTCAAAAATGTGATCTAAATCGGCGAACCAGGTGGCAATATTGCTGGCGTCTCGATAATTGAATAATCTGAATCTTTGCTTCCTTTGATTATTTGCTGCTGCAACCAAGCACTGTGATCACGGTGAGATTTATTACCCCGCTTCGCTTTTTTCCCCAACCATTGGCTCAGAGAGTCAAGTTGTTTTGTCAGCGTAACGTTTGCCTCAATTGACAAACGCGGTTGATGATATAATGCTAATAATTGCTCAACCACCACGGTATTTATTCGCTGACTCACCAATAACTCTACCCCTTCAAACTCATGTCGCTGTGAACTGGTTATCGTGAAATCAATAAGTTGTTCCACAACCTCCGTGACGGACAGTTGCTTAGGATCTATCGCGGACTGTAACGTTAGTCGGTTTATCCGTTCACTATTTAATAGGTATCGCAAGGTGTGACGAGCACTCGCTTCAGCCATAGCTAGTGGATCGGCATTAAAGCCATTCAATGAACTAAAACTTTCTCGGTTTGCAGAGAAGCCAAAAGCTTTAGGCGGTAATCGAGCAAGAAGTTGAGGTGGTAGTGTCAGATAGTCGCTCGATAATGTATTTAATACCGCCTGTAACGCTTGTCGTTGCCACACAGCACTTACCGTTTTATTAAGCAACACTTGATCAGCCAAGGCATAATTGTAATCGACACCCGCAATAATTTTACTCGCTGCTGCCACTTGAAAGCGATGTAATAAATAGATCGGGACAATCGCTTCACGTAATTCGCTGTGAGCTTGCGTTGAATCGAGTATTGAGCTGGTAATATTATTTAATGCGACTTCTCGAACCAACATCAATCGTGTTAGCTCTTGATCGGCTTTAGCACCGTTATCCCATAGATGTGCCCAGGGATTTGCACTACCTACGGATCGAGCATCTCTATCGGACATAAACTTCAGTCCAGACAACTTCACTTGCGCCGTTAGTTCACGACGCTGTCTGTCGGTATGTTCACCATAACCAAAATTAACGCTGTATTGATCCCATGCGCCAATCCCAACGCCATAGGCATTGGTTAAGTCAATTTGTTGGTCTTTTAGTGTGATCAATGGGTGCGGGTAATCCATAACTGACGCACGCTCATCAACGCTACTGGCGAAGTTATGCGCCAAGCCGATTGTGTGACCGACTTCATGAGCAGACAATTGCCTGATCCGAGCAAGTGCCATTGCTTGAGCAGCTTTTGATGCATACTCAGGCTCCTGTCCAGCCAACAATCCTGCCGCAAGCAAATAATCTTGCTTGACGCGTAAGGACCCCAAGGTCACATGCCCTTTAAGGATCTCACCTGTACGAGGATCTGAGACTGAACTGCCATACGACCAGCCCCGTGTAGCACGATGCACCCATTGAATAACGTTGTAGCGAACATCAAGTGGATCAGCACCTTCAGGTAACATCTCAACCTTAAAGCCGCCATTAAATCCAGCATTATCGAACGCGCTACTCCACCAGCGAGCGCCATCCAATAGCGCACTTCGCACAGGTTCTGGCACACCAGGATCAAGGTAATAAGTGATTGGCTTAATAACGTCGCCTGCACTATCCTTTTGCAGTCGATGGCGGTAAATGAAGCGTTGTGTTAATGGTTTAGCAATTGGTTGGCTATAGTCGGTGAATGTAAAAGGAAAATAACCACTATCCGGAGTAAATTCACGCATTTCGTAACCAGCTTCCGGTAATGCTACCAGAGAATGCCTAAATCGCAGTGAGACAAAGCGTGGATCGGGTGCCACAGTTCGTAAATATTGCCCTTTAGGTTCACCATTGAACGTCACTAATGCACTTATTTCAGTATTGCGAGCGAAGGACTTTGAATGTCGCCAATCGGCCATTGAAGTCGCTTTATTGATTTGATAGCTTCCTTCACCGCCTCGTTTAATACTCGCACCAACGCCATGAAAATCGCTCACGGCAAAGGCTGAGACATCAATTAGCAGCCGTTTTTCTTGCTGCGACTTTATCTCAAAACTAAATAATACCGAGTCGGCGAACGCTAGATTCAAGGCGTTCACTTCATCCTTATTATCGCTAATTGCCCGGTAGTATGGATTGAGTTGTCGCAAGATAACCCGTTGACCGATTTGCTCAAATTGGACTAAGCGAGACTCACCGATTTGACCACGATCTAAGCCTAAATCATTTGAGCCAATGCCTTGTATAAGACTACTCACATAAATAAACGGTTGATTGAGTTTATCGACCTCTAACAACATCACCGATCTATCATTGTTGCCATAAAGATTGAAGAAGCCGGGCTTCTTCGTTAACCCTTCGACGGGATCAGCAAACGATTTAGCGATAGCCGTGCTACTGCCAAGTATCAATAAGCTTAAAGCCGTTCCTTTAATGAGGCTAGTGAGCGTCATGGTTCATTCCTTATTTGTCTGCTGCTTCAATACAGCGGGTAATCGTTTCAAACATCTCTTTAAGTACAAGAGGCTTAGTAATGTGATCGTTCATGCCAGCATTTAGGCTTTTCTCTTTATCGCCGGCCATGGCATGTGCTGTCATCGCGATAATCGGCAATTGTAGTTTTGATTTACTCTTACGTATTTCCCGTGCTGCGCTCAACCCGTCCATAACTGGCATTTGAATATCCATTAATACCGCTTGATAATCATTGTTTGCTACTGCTTCGACGGCAATCTGCCCATTCTCTGCCAGATCAACCTCATAGCCCTGTGACTCGAGTAATCCCTTGGCAACTTGTTGATTAATGATGTTGTCATCCACCAGCAGTAATCGACCCGCATGACTGGCTATTATCGGTTCAATAATCGGTGCCTGAGGTTGGTCTTCAAGATATTGACTCATTCGCTTGATAACATCGTGCGGTGAAAGCGGCTTGCTGAAAATGCCAGCGACTAACGGTGATACCTCACTATCATTTAAAACATCATCGCCATAATTAACCAACAAAAACAGTAGTGAGCTTGGAAACTTAGCAGCTAGTTGATGTAATTGTTCAAGCTGATAACCTTCACTCCAATCAAGCAATATAAATTTAGGCTCAGCACCGTGTTGTATCGCCTGCTCAATATTAAACGTGTTCATCACCTTAAAGCCAATTTGATTGAGCATCGTTTGATAGACTGATATCGCGCGCTGATGTGACCCAATCAATAGCAATGTTGAGTCGCTCATCCATTTTGGCAGTGACCATGACGAAGACTGCGAATGATAAGCCAGTGAAATGCAGAACGAAAATTCGCTTCCTTTATCCAGTTCGCTCGTCACCAAAAACTCACCATCCATCATTCTGACCAAATGGTCAGATATCGATAGACCTAACCCAGAACCACCAAACTCTCGGGTAGTTGAGCCATCAGCCTGACTAAATGCTTTAAATAACTTAGGTAACTTATTCTGCTCTATGCCGATCCCAGTGTCTGTTACTTTAAACTCAATCGTGACATTGTCCGCCGTTTTCTCGACCACGTTACAGCTAATCTCAACATGGCCTCGCTCGGTAAATTTAACCGCGTTAGACACAATATTGGTCATAATTTGGCTTAAACGCAAACTGTCACCAATTAACGTCATCGGTTGAGTTGGCGCATTTAGTAACAGCTCAACACCCTTGTTTTGTGCAGCAATGACATTGACATTGATCACTGCATCAAGCATTTCCTCAAGCACAAATGGCGCATCTTCCAATTCAAGTTTACCTGCCTCAATTTTAGAGAAATCTAAGATATCATTGATAATATGCAGCAACGCCTTCGCTGAATTTTGCGCTTTATTGAGGTAGTCATATTGATGGTTATCAAGACTGGTGTGTAAGGCTAATTGAATCATCCCCATCACACCGTTCATTGGCGTTCTGATCTCATGACTCATGTTTGCCAAGAATTCACTCTTATAGCGATTCGCCATTTCAGCGTCTCTTTTCGCCTCCATGATGTCCCTCTCAAACTCTTTACGCACCGTAATGTTTTTATGGGTTCCGAGCATTCGGGTCGGTTTATTATCGGCATCGTATTCCACGACACTACCGCGGGCGAGGATCCATTCATAGTCTCCGTCCTGGGTTAGCATCCTAAATTCGTGCTCATAAGGTGTTTGTGGATTGTCCAAATGCACATTTATTTTTTGATAAACAGTCGGCCAATCGTCTTCATGCACTAACCGCCTAAAACCTTGCCATGTCGGTATGCCATCCTTGGGCTGATAGCCTAGCATGGTGAAATAGGCTGGATTACAATGCAATTTGTCGCTGATTAGGTGCCAATCCCATAATCCTTCTTCTACCGCATCCATCGCCAGAGCGTAACGCTCTTCACTGTAACGTAAATTTTCGGCGTCATCGTATTCTTTCGTTATATCGCGAGCCAGACCGATAAGCCCTAACAGCTCGCCATGGATACCTGTGTAGGGTGTCTTCTTGGTTTCCCATAATTGCTCGGTACCATCGACCACGATACGCTGCTGAATCGTCACCGTTTCATTGTTGGTGATAACTTTACCGTCGTGTTTCGCAAGGTAAGAAGCGAGCTCAGGTTCGAGAGATTCGCTACTGCTGCGGCCAATAAGGGCATCTTCTTTCAAGCCAAACAGATGATGGGCAGCGGTATTACAACCTAGGAACTTGCCCTGAGTATCTTTGTAAAATATCACATCAGGAATAGAGTCAATCAAGCCACGGAGTAATGCATACTCATGTTCACGTTTTTTCGTCGTTTCGCGCAATGATTCTGTACGTTGTGCGACTTGTAAATCGAGTTGACGATTATCTTCAGCAAGTTGCAAGGTGTAGTTTTTATTCTCGGTGAATATTCGATTGATCAAGGAAAAGAACGGCATCCAACCAACACTGATCTCTTTAGGGGGGTCTTGTGGCTCTCTGGCACAATCTTCTAGGTATAACATGAGTTTAGATGCTGGGCCGATAAACGATTTATTCGACAACCAATGAACCACTGACACCAATATCGATAGCGCTAACATCAGTGACACCAAGCTAATAACAAATTGGCGCCAAGAGGCAGCAAATAAATCCGACTCTAATTCAAAATAGATCAAGCGAAACGGCGCATTAACCAGCTCAACCGTTTGCACATAATAGCCATTAACAAGGCCGCCTTTGGTCATTGCAAATAGTTGCTCTGCAGGTATCGATTTAAGTTCAGCAGGCAGGTATTGGGCAAGCGGCTTGGTCGGCCCTTCTTTGGTAACTTCCTGATCGGCATTATTGGCCATCACTTGCTGCTGCTGGTCGAGCAAAAACATCTGACCTAATAAGTCAGATTGTGGAATGAGCTCCTTGCTGAGACTCGAGAGCGTAATATCCATCGCAATGGTGCCATGAAATTTATCATTCATATAAAGCGGTACGCCAACCGTGGTCATTAACCCCTTACCCGCTTTATCCATGTAAGCATCGGTCCAATACACTTCACGATCAGGGTTATTTTTTGGCATAGCCCCTAAATAAGCAGGGCCTTGGTATATCGACTGCGAGAATCCATAATCATCACCTGGCCATGGATAGATACCGATAAACTCACTATTTGACAGGTAATAGACCCAAGCGGCATCCGGTACCATCTCCATTGCCACCGGGAAGGATAGGTTCATCTCGAACAGCATATCCATCTCACGGTAATAGTTATTGCTACGTTTTTCTAAATTGCCACTACCGGAGATTAAACTACTCTCAAATTGATCTTGGAGCTCTTCTTTAACATTAGGGATGATCTCAAAGACTTCATCGATTGAATTATAGGTGTAGTAGTAATAAGACAATAAAAGTTCGATCCGTGGCGCTTCCGCTAAACTCAAATGCTTCATCGCATATTGGTTGAGTGAATTAACCGCGCGAACGCCGGAATCGAGCAATAACTCGACTTGATATTCATGCGTCTTTATTTGCGCATAGCGCTCGTGAATTGAGTCACTACGATTCTTATTAAGTACAATTAATGAAGCCGCTACGGCAAAGGCTAAAACGGCAAAATACGTATAGAAAATAGTGCGATTATATTGAGATAAGATATTGGTTTTCACACCAGACTCCTAAGAAGAAAGACCACGCAAGATGTTTCAGAGTATAACCTAAATAATAACCGGATTAGTGACAAAATTAGCGCCCAGAAACTAAAAAAACCAAACAAAACTCCTGCCTACGTCTACACTTAAGAAAATAGTGTGATAATGCCTACAAATTGCCATGCAATGTCGATGCGCATAATGTAAAATGTGCCACCGTTTTTATCTGGCTAAAGAGACCTTTTATATGCCTTACGTACTGGCCCAACGATGGATTAGTGATACCGAATCAGACCTAGGATTGGGTACCGTTGTTGCAGTGGAAAACCGCTCAGTAACTGTTTTGTTTTCAGCAACTGGCGAAAGCCGCCTTTTCTCCCGCAGTGATGCACCACTTACACGTGTAATTTTCAATTGTGGCGACAGCGTTCTGAGCCATGAAGGCTGGTCTTTGACCATTACCGAAACCAAAGAAAATAACGGATTAATCACCTACGTCGGTACCCGCGAAGATACCCAAGAGACCGATGTATCGTTACGCGAAGTCATGCTCTGTCACAATATTCGTTTTAATAAACCACAAGACCGTATGTTTGCAGGTCAAATTGAACGGATGAACCACTTTGCACTACGCTATGATTGTTTAACGCAGCGCCATGCAATGCAACAGAGCGATCTACTTGGCCTAGCAGGCACCAGAGCGAGCCTGATCCCGCATCAATTACACATCGCTAAAGAAGTGGGGTCACGTTATGCCCCCCGCGTATTACTCGCCGATGAAGTAGGGTTGGGTAAAACAATTGAAGCAGGCATGATCATTTTACAGCAGGTACTAACAGGCCGCGCCGAGCGTGTTCTTATCCTGCTTCCTGATTCTCTGCAGCATCAGTGGTTGGTAGAAATGCGTCGTCGTTTCAACTTAAATTTTGCTATTTTTGACCAAGAACGCTGTGCTGAAGCTAATATGGATGCCGAAAATCCATTTGATACCGAGCAATTGATTATCACCAGTTTAAGTTTGTTGCGTAACAATACGCGCTACAAGCAAGCGTTAGAGGGTGATTGGGACTTAGTGGTAGTCGATGAAGCTCATCATTTAGAGTGGAACAGTGAGAAACCGTCACGTGAATACCGCATTGTCGAAGGACTGGCACAGAATACGCCAGGAATATTATTACTAACGGCAACGCCGGATCAACTAGGCCATGAATCACACTTTGCCCGTCTGCGCTTACTCGATCCCGACCGATTTTACGATTACCAAAGCTTCCTCAATGAAGAGAAAGCCTATCAAGATGTTGCTCATGCCGCTAATGAATTGATCGAACAAGATCAGCTAACGGATCACACTAAAGCCCTGCTTAGCAACTTATTGAAAGAGCGCAGCATCACCGTATTTCTCAATGATATTGACGCTAACCCTCGCTCAAAATCACGCGAAACCTTATTACAATTATTGTTAGACCGTCATGGTACTAGCCGCGTGTTAATGCGTAATACCCGCCAAGCCGTCAAAGGTTTCCCTAAGCGTATTGTCAATACATATCCATTGCCGATGCCAAAGCAGTATGCGACCTCAATCAAAGTATCAAAAATGATGGGAGGCAATAAAGATATTGATGTCAGCGCCTTAGAGTCACTCTACCCAGAAGAGATTTTTCAAGAGTTTGAAGGTAAAGATGCCTCGTGGTGGTCATTTGACCCACGTATCGAATGGTTAATCGAACTGATAAAATCAAGTAAAGAAAAAGTCCTTATTATTTGTGCTCATGCTCAAACAGCCTTGGTTATCGAGCAAGCGTTACGCGTTAAAGAAGCCATTCGTAGTGCCGTATTCCATGAAGGTTTATCCTTAATCGAACGTGATAAAGCAGCCGCATACTTTGCCCAAAGCGAGAATGGCGCACAGGTACTTGTCTGTTCAGAAATTGGCTCAGAAGGTCGTAACTTCCAGTTTGCTCGTCATTTGGTACTCTTTGATTTACCGCTAAACCCGGATCTTTTAGAGCAACGTATTGGCCGCTTAGATCGTATCGGACAAGAAAATGATATCCAGTTACACCTGCCGTACTTAGAAGGTTCAAGCCAAAAAGTATTGCTTGATTGGTATCACCTTGGGCTAAATGCTTTCGCGGAAACATGTCCATCAGGCGGTATCGTCTTCGGTCAAGTTAAAGATGCACTGTTTGAGCTGCTTAACGATCAAGAAACAGCACAACAGACCTTAGAATCAATCATTGAACAGACCAACAGCATCCATCAAGAGCTCAAAGCGAAAGTCGAACAAGGACGCGACCGCTTACTCGAACTCAACTCTGGTGGTCAAAGCAAGGGCAAGGAAATCGCAAAACGTATCGAAAAAGTCGATAACGGTACAGCGTTACCTACGTTCATGTTTAATATGCTCGACATCTGTGGTGTTGAACAAGAAGATCATAGTGAAAATGCGATCATTCTACGCCCCGGCGGACACATGCTGCATAGTCACTTCCCTGGACTAAATGAAGACGGTACCACCGTTACCTTTAGCCGTGAAACAGCACTAGCACGCGAGGATTTCCAGTTTGTGAACTGGGAACATCCGATGGTCCAAGGCAGCATCGATATGGTGCTAAGTGACACTACTGGTAACAATTCAGTGGCGGTACTCAAAAGTAAGGCGCTGCCTGCTGGTACCATGTTGTTAGAACTGATCTTCGTTGCCGATACCTCTGCGCCTAAGAAGTATCATATTGGACGCTTCCTTCCAGCAACCCCAATGCGCTTATTGATGGACAAGAATGGTAATGATTTAGCGGGTAACATTAGCTACGAAAATCTAAGTGATCAGCTTAGCCCAATTGGTCGTCATATCGCGAGCAAGTTAGTCGGCGCTTCACAAGCATTTATCCACCACCAAGTTCAAATTGGCACTGACAAAGCTCAGCTTTCATTAGCAGGTATTAAGACCAAAGCCAGTGAAAAAATGAGTTTAGCATTAGGTAAGGAAATTGAACGACTAACCGACTTGAAGGCGATAAACCCCAATATCCGCCAAGAGGAAATTAGCCATTTAGAAACCGAACTTAAACAATTGGCGCAATACATCGAGAATGCCCAAGTGCAGTTAGATTGCTTACGCTTTATCGTGGTTTCACCAGAATAGATTGATGGCGATGCTCACTCGAGAGAGTGAGCATCGCCAACATCGTGACTTTTATCGTCTTGGTTTAGGTAGAAAGGCCAGCCAGCTTTCTAACATAATTTCAAAATCATCGAGTCCACAGGCACTCGCTAATTCATCATCATAATGAGAGAAATCTTCACCTTCCGGTAGGTCGACGTCTATATTTAAACTATTGGCGCGAACCAACGCATCATCACGTGTTAAAACTAATGAAAAGTCGCCGCCTTCAATCAGCACCTCTTGCTCACTTTTTAGTAGTTTAACCGCCGCTAAACTTGCGATCAATTCACTGACTTTGAGTGACTCGGGGCCGAGTTCATTAAGCAACCAACTCCCAAATGCCTCATGCCCCATCGAAAAATCAACACGGTATGAATCATTAAGGGTATCTTTTCTAAATCTATATTCCATAACACTTGCCTGAGTAAAATCTATCGCTATATTTTAGCGTAATTGTGTTACACAATCTGTAGTCCACTCAGTAAAAGTGATTAACGTTGGGATATTTCGTTGGTTATGTTGTGGAGGCGTGCATTAAGATTTAATAAAGGGGTCAATACGAGCTTATTAATCAACAACCAAATCAAGGCAAACAGCACCAAACAATAAGCAATACTTTGTGAGACTTGCTGAATTAACACATCATCTAAGCGTTGCGATACATAGCGATCATTGTATCGAATATGCACCCGACCAACGCTGCTAGAATCACCATTCTCAGTATAGATTAACTCAAATGAAGCCTGCCGTTGATCGTTGGGGAAATGATCAACTGACTCCATCATAATTTGATTATTAGGATCTTTAACCGCAGAGAATACCGCTTCATTGTTATCGGTAACAATTAAGCCATCAATGAACTCACTACGCAGTTCAGCCTTTGAGAAATCAATAATGCTATCGTTCGAAAAATTCCAAATTAAAGACGGCAATACCGTAGCGGCACGTAATTTCACCATCTCAACCTGCTCATTCATCCGGGTATTTATGTCTAATTTTGCCCCGTAATAATTATGCGCACCGACAGCGGAAAACATCACTAAAAAAATCGTCAATGAGAAAAACAAGAACTTAGATTTTATAGAATAACGCAATGTGATAACTCCATTTTTCACACATGAACAATTGATTGAATTTCATACTATAGTAGATTGACTTTAAATGATATCCCCAACATAAAGTACTACTGACAAGTATTTATGCCCACATCACCATGATTGCCGCCACCGCAATCAATAATAGCGCCAAGGTATCTTTAAGTTTAACGGTTTGTTTGAGCCAGAAAAAAGAAACCAGCATCATGAAAAACACTTCAATTTGGCCGAGGGTTTTAACATAAGGGACTTCTTGATAGGCCATAGCGGTAAACCAACCGACTGACCCTAAACAGCTCGTGACGCTAATTAATACTGTTAGTTTACTATGACGAAATAGCGCCAATAATGTTTCTCTATCACGGATGATTAAATAAGTTAGCAATATCACGGTTTGCAATAAGATAACACTAAGCAGCACCCAAGCGGCACGGTGTAAGATAGGCAGATCTAATGTTAGACTCGCTTCTCGCACCCATAATGAAGTTAGAGCAAAGCAGGTACCGCTCGCTAATCCAATCGATAGCGTCTTAATTGACAGTCCTCTGATGCCATTTTTGGCACTCATCAAAAAGACGGCGACACCACCAATAGCAATGCCAAACCACCCTAATGTACTTAGGCTGGAGCCTAAGAAAAGTGTCGCAATCAGCGCTGCCACCAGCGCTTCACTTTTCGCTAAGCCGGCACCGATCGCAAAGTTGTTCAATTGAAATAATTTGACCATCAAGGCGGTAGCAATGATTTGCATCAAAGAAGCACCAACGATATAACCTATTAAAGCCTTATTGGGCGTTATCATTGGCGCATCTTGCCATTGGTATAATGCCACGAGATAGAGTGCAGCAAGAGGCCCGGCCCAAATAAATCGAGCGAGCGTGACACCGACGACATTAACATCTTGACTGAGACGACTTTGAAAAGCGTTACGCCACGCCTGCATACTCGCTGCAAGCAGCGTAAAATATATCCACATTAGATTAATTACTGTCCTACGATTTAAATTTATCCACGAACAGATCAATAGCTGTAACGTAAAATATATTGACCCTAGATTAACTACCGTCCTACGATTTAAATTTATCCACGAACAGATCAATAGCTGTAACGTAAAATATATTGACCCTAGATTAACTACCGTCCTACGATTTAAATTTATCCACGAACAGATCAATAGCTGTAACGTAAAATATATTGACCCTAGATTAACTACCGTCCTACGATTTAAATTTATCCACGAACAGATCAATAGCTGTAACGTAAAATATATTGACCCTAGATTAATTGCTACGCTACGATTTAAATTTATCCGCTAACAAACCGATAGTTAACGCATAACTATTAGCGCAGTTGTAACGTAAAATAGTACGATAGTTTGGATAAGTTAAAAATGCCTGTCCCGTTTGACCATCAGGTAAAATAAGCGTGGCCTCAAGCTCAACATTCGGTAGATTAGTCTCATTAAGACGTTTAATACCTAATTCATTCCAACGAGAAAGTGGTAATTTTGCGGTATGTGCACGTAATGCACGGCAACCTTTTTCTGGCGTCGGGGCAGCGACTGAGTCCAACCACGTATCGGCATTATCCGGTAAGATAACTTGGCGACCCCACGTTTGCTGGTCGCTCCAACCAAAATGCTTTAAGTAAAAAGCGATTGATGCAAACACATCTCCTTGGTTATTCCAGATATCTTTCTTACCATCGCCATCAAAGTCTTGTGCAAAACGTAAAAAGCTCGATGGCATAAATTGCCCTTGGCCCATCGCCCCACTCCATGATCCTTTCATGTCTTCGAGTTTTATATGCCCCTGGTCTAGAATTTTTAAGGCATTAAATAGCTCTTTACGGAAATAGGCTGCGCGACGTTTATCATAAGCTAATGTCGCTAATGAACGAATAATGTCATTGTTACCGGTATAGGTTCCATAGTTTGTCTCTAGACCCCAAAACGACAAAATAAAACGTGGTTGCACACCATAAGCTTTAGCCACTTTTTCGAGTAATTCTTTATGTTCAGTACGCTTCTTTAGACCGGTGTTAATCCGCCAATCAGAGAGACGCTTAGTGCTGTAATTTTCAAAAGTACGCTTGAATTCAGGCTGCGCACGATCGCTTTTAATCACTTTTGGATACGGGGTGACACCGGTTAAGGCCTGTTCAATGATGGCGTTACTGATCCCTTTATCTACCGCTTCGACACGTAATTCTTCTAGCCATAGTTCAAATGACTGCTCTTGTGCTAGCACATTGCTGGCGACACCACTCAAAGATAAGGCCATGACGCCAGTGGTTAGTAATTTCATTAATTTCATTATTTATTTCCAGTTAATTCTTATCGATACCATCTAACACTTTCAAAGTATTTGAATGAAACTCTCGTTGATACAATATCAGCACAACACCGGTCGATGCCAATAAAAAAGCTAATGGATGGATAAACCAAGCTAATGTAGCCATCGCAAAATAATAAGAGCGCAAACCATAATTATAGCTATGGCTTGCATGATCAATCACTTTCCCTAAATGGATGGCATAACGCTGTTGGTCTCGATTCAGCGGCTCTGATGATATAACGTCAGGCGATGCCCCCATTAAGACCGAACAAAATACATATTGACGCGTTGACCACGTAAAAGTGAAAAATGCATAAATGAATATTGATATCATCAACATTAATCGGATCTGAATATCAAACATCGTAATAGGATATGTGCCAGGAATATTGGTCAAGACACCAAACAACCGGTCCGATGCCGACAATAATGTCAATAACGCCGCCAGTATCAAAATTGTGGTTGAGGCGAAAAAAGTCGATTGACGCTCTAGGCTTGCTAACAATGCGGTGTCAGCAATAATCGAATCACGGCGCAGTAACCGCTCCATCCAGAGGATACGATGGCGATGCATCACCGAGGCAATACACCGTGTCCGTTTTGCCTGATATTTGGCAAACGTCACGTAACCTACCCAGCAAACTGCAAACCACAATATGCAACCCATCATAATCATGTCATCTGACACAGACTCACCCTCAGTAATACTCTCAAAAATACCGCTATAAAATAACGTTTACGACCGGTAAAGCCAAGTAATAGCGCATATTTCGCATGATTATTATTAATTGTGAGGTCAATCAGCGTATAATTAACAAATAAGGTCGATAAATTGGCGATGTGACCTTGTTTTTTTAAGTGTGCGCCCACAAGTATATCGAATTAGGTTTTTAGTTTATTAGAAAACCCTCAAAGGTTTTAGAAAAGGTTTTAATATGTCAGCACAATATGTCGATTCATGTCGCTTACCAACGCGCTTTGGTGAATTCTCGATGCATGGATTTACCGAAACAGAATCAGGCCAAGAGCATATTATTTTAACCTATGGCGAGATTAAGGCTGATCAACCACAGCTCATTCGCCTCCACTCAGAGTGCTTAACCGGCGATTCACTATTTAGCATGCGTTGTGATTGTGGTTATCAACTAGAAACCGCGCTCGCAAATATCGTGGCACAAGGTAGTGGGGCGTTACTGTACTTGCGCCAAGAAGGTCGCGGCATTGGTCTGATTAACAAGATTAGAGCCTACCACTTACAAGATGACGGCGCCGACACAGTCGAAGCGAATGAACAATTAGGATTTGCGGCCGATCTACGTCAATTTAATATGTGTAAACCAATGCTTGAACATTTTGGTATCGATAAAGTTAGATTGATGACCAATAATCCAAAAAAGGTTAAAGCACTAACCGATATCGGCATCGATGTTGTTGAACAAGTACCGCTCCAAGTGGGACGTAATGAACATAACGATCAATACCTAAATACCAAAGCTTCAAAAATGGGCCACCAACTATTGCCTGGTACGTTGAGCGATCTAGGTTAATAAGCATCATCTGGCGAATGACACTCGCCCTTTTATACCTAATCTGATTATGATAGCTTGGCTAGATACATCATTTTAGGATAAAGCTTTGAAGAGCATCCCCGTTCGCCCACCTTCTCCTTGGCCAAACCGCATCAGAACATGCCATAAATGGCTAAGTCTGTTTGTTGGTCTTCAAATTGCGATCTGGATGCTTAGCGGATTATATATGGCGAGCATTAGCATTAATGTTATTCATGGCGACCACCTTATTAATCCTGTTATATCACCACTTAACCATCAACGAGTTGTGACTATACCGTCGCGCTATCAGAACCTCACTAGTGTCAGCCTAACTTCTCGCGATAACCAGCCGATTTATATTATCGACTCCTTAACAAAAACATTGGCACTTGATGCGTTAACAGGCGATGAAATCGTCATCGATAGAGATTATATTACGGAGCGTGCTATTAGACTGTATAGTCAAAAAGGCAGCCTGCTTTCAGTCGAGTTATTGCCTCGCTACCCTTCCGAACTCGGTGGCCGCCAGCGCCCTATTTGGAAGACTGTTTTTGACGATGATTTTTCCCCGACACTTTATTTTTCACATGACACGGGGGAATTCATCAAAGCAAGAAGCGACTTATGGCGCTGGTTCGATATTCTGTGGATGCTGCACATTATGGATTACCCTGAGGCAGAAGATGTAAACAACTTATTGTTAACATTCAGCATATTATTAGCACTGTTAACCGCTAGTTTTGGCATCTGGTTAATTTTTTATAGCTTTTCGAAACGTCAAAAATCACCGACTACCCTAACTTTTTTACGCGTATTACATAAGTGGTCAGCCATGATCGTCGGTATTCAAATATTACTGTGGATAATAAGTGGGCTTATCTTTAATCTATTGAGCAATGATAAAGTTAATCTCAATCATCAACTTCAAAGCCAACCCGTCGAACATTTTCAGCCACATCAGCTAGATTTCAGCATGTTAAGCAAGCGATTTCCATTAGCAGACCATATTAATGCGATCGCAAAACCCGCCGGGTTATTAGTCAACATTAGCCAATACAGCGATCTGCAAACCTTAACGTTGGCAACCTTAATACCCTCACAAATTTCCGAGCAGCAAGCTCGTGAGCTTGCTAAAAAATCGTATTACGGCGGAGTTATAAGGAGCGTCATCGAGGTTGACGCTAACCACCTGGAATCCCGTCAATTAAAACGTGATTTATGGCAAGTTAATTATATTGATACCAACAATACAGCGCTTTATATTGACGCAAAAACCGGCGAGTTACTTACATTAAAGGACGATAACTGGCGGCTAAAAGACCTGTTTTGGATGCTCCATATCATGGATTATTCACAACGCTCTAACTTTAACAATATTTTATTGATAACGGCGGCCTCTCTCGCTAGTTTTATGTCCTTGAGCGGCTTATTAATGCTGTGCGCTGTTTTTAGTTGGCGAGACTTCATCGGCAAGCCCAAAATCCGCCAGTTTAATATTTCAGTATTTTCGGGTTCGCAAAACCTGCAGACTCACTTGGTCACTGGCCAACAGCCTTTGTTACATGCTTTAAAAGAACAAGATGTTTTACTTCCTTCGGGGTGTGGTGGCGGTGGTACTTGTTGTCAATGCATGATCATTGCGCCACAAGCCAATCAGCCATTAACCAGCCAAGAGCGAAATGGGTTGTCGATGGCTGAACTCAATCAGAAATGTCGCTTAGCCTGTCAATTACAGGTAGATCAGGATTTAACGATTGAATTAACGCAGCCTGATTCACAACAGGTAACAGCAACAATTGTGAGCAGTGAATTTAAAACACCATTCATTAAGGAAGTCGTCGTACGCCTGCCGCCCAACCACCGATTTACATTTTCCGCAGGGCAATACGTTAACATTGAGATCCCCACTTTTAGCACATCAATTGGACCGCAATTAACCCCACACAAATACCGCCAGCACTGGGCAACGCATAACCTAACCAATCAGCATGTTAATCTGAGCACATCAACCACCAGAAGTTATTCGCTGGCCAGTAGTAGTGATAACACTAATACACTGGTATTAAACGTTAAGCTAGCGCTACCGACACGGGGCTATGGCCTTGGGATCGCATCATCATATATCTGTAGTTTACCTGTTGGCAGCAACCTGAACTTCAGTGGTCCTTATGGTGACTTCACCACCACAGCAGAGTCTACTAAAGAGCTTATATTAATTGGAGCTGGCTCTGGCATGGCGCCATTAAAGTCACATATCGATAGCTTGCTCTCGCAGCGCTGCACTCGAAAGATATCATTTTGGTTTGGCGCCCGTAGTCAGGATGATATTTTTTATCAAACTCATTTTGACAGCATGAGTCGTCGTCACAATAACTTTAACTGGCATGTTAGCTTATCAAAGCCATTAACAAACGTTTGGAGGGGGAAATGTGGCTATATTCAACAAGCGTTATTTGAAGAGTTGAAATTGCGGCAACAACTCGGAAATATTGAATTTCTAGTGTGTGGGCCACCAGCAATGATGCGAGATATTCGTGTCGGGCTACAACGTCTAGGCGTCGCAGCCTCAGCAATAAAATATGATGATTTTAGCTAGATTAGATATTAAAACTTGAACCACAGCCACAGGTAGCTGATGCGTTAGGATTATCCACTAAAAAACGAGAACCTTCTAAGCCTTCAGTGAAATCGACTCGGCCGCCGACTAAATATTGCAAACTCATTGGGTCGACGATCATTTTCGCGCCATCTTGCTCTATTTGCATGTCGCCATCGTTAACTTTGTCATCGAAAGTAAAGCCATATTGAAAACCAGAACAACCGCCACCAGTGATGTAGACTCTAAGCTTGAGCTCTGGATTCTCATCATCATCAAGCAAGAAATTAACCCGTTTTGCAGCAGCTTCGGTAAATTCTAGTGGAATTCCTGCATCAACAACTTCAACTGACATCGTAACCTCTTCGTTTTTTAAATAGCTATAAGATAATATCTTTGCAATTATCTTATAGCGCACCCTTAGGCGCAATCTTTAATTAACATTAATCCCGATTTTGTGCACTAAGCAGCCAATCTCATCGTCAACGGCTAGCGAGATAGCATTGGTTTAAGTGGCACTTTCAATAATTCATTCCAGCTAAACTCTTTGACATTATCACTCGCTTTTTGACCGCGACGTTTAGGCATTTTTATCGTTACAGTTAACTTTTCAGGGGTAAAGTTTGGCGGTAATATAAAATCGTTTTTGAGCTGTTGAAAATATCTAAAGCTTAACGTTAATTCTTTTTTACTCGCCGTTAACGATGCAATATCGATAGAGGTAGGTTTGCCATTCTCACTGCCAATCAAGGTCAAATATGCCTTGCCTTTTAAATGACTCTTGCGTTTCTCTAGCTGCGCTAAAATCAACTCGAAACGATAATGACGCTCACTCACGCCCGCTTCAATAATAACGTTTTCAACATGGACGCCATTACTAGTCAATTCAGGGGCCATAATCTTTTGATAGAAACGTAGTGCCAGTTGCTGCTCAATTAAATCGGATTGCACCCTCAGCACCGTGTCGTTCATTTCCTTGATCGTTTCACGCTCTAATCGCAGAGCAAAATCACTTTGGGTAAGTGATGTTTGAAGGGCAATATTGGCAGCACGTAATTCGACTAATTCAGGATTTGGACGAGAGGCATGCTCCATCGCGTAAAAATAATTACCAAAAATGAAGCTAATACTGACGGCGATTAACAGACTAAGATAACCAAACCGATAACTTAAAAGTGCTTTCAACCTTAACATTACAACCTTAATCTGTTTCAATAGGGATATTATCGATCTATTCTAACCTCTTTTGAGGATTAGACCATAGGCACTTCAAGATTAGCCGGTTGGTCGCAAGACTGTGACCCGTGAAATACCAACAACAAAACCATTACTTTGTGAGCTTTCTCAAGTATGCATTTCATCAACAGCCTTAAACAACCACTCGCTAACGCAAAAACGTCGTGGCAGCTTGTGCTATTGGGTGGACTTGCAGGGCTCGCAGCTTCTATTGCTATTGTGCTATTTCGCTTAAGTATTACTTGGGTTCAACAACTCTATATGCATGTCGCTGATGACTTTAGTCAAGAAAGTGATACCACCCGATTACTTTCTCCTGTCGTTGGCGCGATTATTATTCTCCTCATCGCCTATATTGGGCGCCAGCAATATCACAGAATGGGGATCCCTTTTGTATTGCACCGACAGCGCAAGCATTATGGCTACATCCCGCTCGGTAATACCACCAATCAATTTTTCAGTGCGCTTAGCGCCATCGCCAGCGGTTTTTCCGTCGGACGCGAAGGACCTGCGGTTCATATCGGTGCCGGTGCTGCTAGCTGGCTGAGTGTGAAGCTTAATTTACCGAAAAACATCACCCAAGTTTTAACCGCCTGTGGCATGGCGGCAGGTATTTCGGCTTCATTTAATTCTCCTCTGGCCGCGGTCGTATTTGTGCTTGAAGTGGTAGTTCAGCAGTATCGTATTTATCTATTTTTGCCGATAATGGTGGCATCCCTTATCGGCACAGCGATGAGTCATGCCGTGTTTGGCGATAATCCGTTTTATCATGACATCACTATTCCACCGCTAGATCACACTGTAGTTTTACCCTTATTAGCCTTAGGCGTGATCATTGGCTTAGCGGCTGTGCTCTTTAACCGCTGTTTATTAGGGATAATGAATCGCACCAAAGATGTCAGTATGAATAAACGGTTGTTATTAGCGGGCCTAATTGTCGGGGCTATTGCTTACTTTATTCCACAAGTGATGGGTTCTGACATCATCGCACTAGATATTGCTCTATCATCACACCCTGCGGTAACCATGTTGCTTGTGGTGTTAGTCGCTAAGTTTGTTGCCACGGTTGTGGCATTGGGACTAGGCATACCAGGGGGCGTGATCGGTGTTTTATATGGTCTTGGCGCACTTATGGGCAGTGTCATAATCTGGGCATTAGTACCGATATTTCCACAACTAGCGCTATTTGCGCCGATGGCCGTGCTGATATGCATGGTGGCTATGATGGGCACCAGCTTAAATGCACCGTTGGCGGCATTAGTCGCTGTATTAGAATTATCACAAAATGCATCACTTATCTTTCCCAGCCTATTGGTTGTGATACCCGCCATCTTACTATCCCAACAAGTGTTTGGTTTAAAATCGTTGTTCTTAGAGCAATTAGAACTCCAAAAACTGGCTTATAAGGTGTCTCCCGTCATTCAAACCCTGCAAGACACCGGCGTTGTGGCAATAATGCGACGTAAGTTCAACCGTTATAAAGCAAGCGAGCAATGGTGGGGCAATGACAGCACCCTACCCAGTATAATTTGCAGTAGTGATGATAAAGTAACGTTTAAAATGACCTCGGTTGCACTTGGCTATAGTCATGACGAACAATCTATTATTGAAGTCCCTTACTTGCTAGAAAATGCGACGTTAGCGCACGCCTATCAACTTTTAAGCCCGCGCAGAAAAGGCTATATCGTTATCGTTAGTCAAGAGACATTAGCGCCAATCGGTTTATTGAGCTGGCATGCATTGCGCAAACACTTGCATCGAGAACAAAGTAGCTAATACGGCGGCTGAAATCATCATTGAAATACCTTAAAAATGTGAAATAGCACCGCAAGAGCGTATTAATTTTAATATAACTGTTCCATCGAAGTATCCCTTTGAATGTCGAAAAACGCGTGAATACGTCACTGCTACACAACCTTCCTTATATCGAAGATACATGGCTTTGCTGCGCCCTAAGCTCTGAGTTTCGTCCCGATAATTGCTCCTGCATTATTCCTACATAGCCATCTTTGGCTAAGCCTGAAAATAGGTTCCATCCATTTCAAAGCAATATTTCGACATTAAAATTTTTCGATAAATTTAAGGCTACAGAGCTTGAATAGGTAAATTGCTAGTATCCGTGCATGTGAAGAAAAACATCTTTTTCATGCTTAACCTTGGATGGTTACGTTAGGGCAATGCCTGGAGCATATTGCCGAGACGAAAAATAAGCCTCCATGGATGGATTCACGGCGGTTTTTCGTAATAGGTATGGATTCTGGCATGCGATAATTATATTGCGCTTGCCGTGGGCGAAATAGGACAATACCAAACGGACGCAAAATGCTTTATTTACTTTAGCCTCGGGGCAAAATCTGCTATATTTGCCGCCATCTTTTTCCTGCAATTAAGGCCCTCTCAAATGACCGAGTTCACCGGTAATCATATTCTATCTGTTAATCAACTTGATCGTGCTGCAATTGGTAAAATTTTCGACACCGCAAATATTATGCAGCCTTATGCGCAAAGAAAGAAACAAACGCGCGTGCTTGATGGTGCAATATTAGGAAATATGTTTTTTGAGGCAAGTACAAGAACGCGAGTCAGCTTTGGCAGTGCATTCAACCTACTTGGTGGATCAGTACGTGAAACAACGGGTATGAGCACGTCAGCCCTATCAAAAGGTGAATCGCTATTTGACACAGCACGCGTGCTCAGTAGCTACGCCGATGTCATCGCTATGCGTCACCCTCAATCAGGTTCGGTAGCAGAGTTTGCCAAAGGCTCTATGGTGCCAGTGATTAACGGCGGTGATGGTAGTAATGAGCACCCGACCCAAGCGCTACTTGATCTTTACACCATCGAAAAAGAACTATCGAGCAACCTACAAACTATCGATAACATGCACATCGCGATGGTTGGCGATCTTAAATATGGTCGAACCGTTCATTCGTTATCGAAATTGCTCGCACAGTACAACAACATAACCTTTAGTTTGATTTCACCTAAAGAATTGGCGATGCCAGATGAGGTTATTTCAATCATTGAGAATGCCGGTCATAAAGTCATTGTCAGCCAAGATTTAGAGGGTAATGCTAATGCGGATATTCTTTATTTAACTCGGATCCAAGAAGAGCGATTCGATAATCCACAGGAAGCCAACAAATACCGTGGCCAGTTCAGGCTCAATCAGCAAATCTACACTCAGCATTGCAAATCGAACACCGTTATTATGCATCCTTTGCCACGTGATTCACGCGCAGAAGCCAATGAACTAGACACCGATTTAAACTTAAATCCGAATCTAGCCATCTTTCGTCAAGTTGAAAATGGTGTATTAATCCGGATGGCACTTTTTGCTCTGACCTTAGGGGTTGAGGACAAAGTGAAACAACACGAATGTGATGTCACCTGGTTTAGCCGTAAATAGCCCGACCTCCCAACATAATTATTACTTTAAAAGGACCGATAATGAGTCGTTCACAACAGTTATTTAAACAAGCGCAAGAGACTATTCCTGGTGGCGTTAACTCACCAGTTCGTGCGTTTACCGGTGTTGGCGGCAGCCCACTTTTCATTGAAAAAGCAGATGGCGCATTAGTGACCGATGTCGATGGTAAAGATTACATCGATTACGTTGGCTCTTGGGGACCGATGATTTTGGGCCATAATAATCCACAAGTACGTCAAGCGGTTATTGACCAAGCGGCATTCGGCTTAAGTTTCGGCGCTCCCACAGAGCTCGAAGTTAAGATGGCGGAAAAGGTCCGTTCACTGGTACCATCGATGGAACAAGTGCGCATGGTCAGTTCAGGCACTGAAGCGACCATGAGTGCTATTAGATTAGCTCGCGGCTACACCAAGCGTGACAAAATTCTAAAGTTTGAAGGTTGTTATCATGGTCATGCCGACTCGTTATTAGTTAAAGCGGGCTCTGGCGCACTGACCTTAGGGCAACCAAGCTCACCAGGTATTCCTGAAGATTTTGCTAAGCATACCCTTACCGCGACTTTTAACGATATCGAGTCAGTACAACAGCTGTTTAACGAATATAGTGATGAAATAGCCTGTATCATCGTCGAGCCAGTAGCAGGCAATATGAACTGTATTCCGCCAAAGGATAACTTTTTACAGAAGCTACGTAGCGTTTGTGATCAATTTGGCGCTCTACTGATTATTGATGAAGTCATGACTGGATTTAGAGTCGCTTTAGGCGGTGCACAAGCCTATTACGATGTAACCCCTGATATAACGACCTTAGGTAAGGTTATCGGCGGCGGCATGCCTGTAGGCGCTTTTGGTGGTAAAAAAGAAGTAATGCAATACATCGCCCCAACAGGACCTGTCTATCAAGCGGGCACGCTTTCTGGTAACCCTATTGCAATGGCTGCCGGTCTAAAAGCATTAGAGTTATTGTCAGCGCCAGGGCTTCATGCTGAGTTGGCAAAGAAGACCGAACAAATTGCTCAAGGATTTAAAGCAGCGGCTGACAAACATAATATTCCATTAGCGATTAATTATGTCGGCGCGATGTTTGGTATCTTCTTTACCGACCAAGCTGAAATAAGCTGTTTTGAACAAGTGACCCAATGTGACATCACGCGTTTCAATACCTTCTTCCATTTAATGCTGGAGCAAGGTGTCTATCTAGCGCCGTCGGCCTATGAGGCAGGATT
>Ga0209291_1000970_pt1 | contig 26701 bp, 22 predicted proteins | sample GOMGulsemesocosm_FD_184633 | JGI IMG/M metagenome (GOLD analysis project Ga0209291, IMG submission 184633) | Methane-oxidizing microbial communities from mesocosms in the Gulf of Mexico - GOM9B Gulf of Mexico (SPAdes) (version 2) | ecosystem: Environmental > Aquatic > Marine > Cold seeps...
CATTTATAAGCATATTCCCAAGTATTTTCCCTTCAATTTCGATAAACCAAAAACCGAGTACCATAGCCATAAAAATATAGGGATACATAAAAGTAGATAGTTTTGAGTTTACAGCAATCATGTCTTTTACCCATTTGTCAAAGGAGCTGAGGTATTCATAGCTGCTCTTGTTTTTATCAATAGTATCAAGTTGATTACTGAATTTTTGTGCAACAAAAGTAACAGCAATAAAAAGTAGCGCCATAGGTATTCCCATGTATATCATTCCAGTGATGTATGAAAGAGGAATAATTATGATTGCAAAAGCAACTATTCCTATTCGATTTAATTTATACATACGTTTGAATTTTTCAACGATGTCTATCGATTTTTGATTGTATAAATTATTTAGTTTAGGTGCAACTAACGCATCGTTTTTTATAAAACCTTCTTTCCAAATTCTTTCTATTGATTTTTCCATAATAATGTTTCTCTTAAAGTAATTTAATTACTTAATATTTTTTTTAAACGTTCTTTAATACGTGTAATACGCACACCAATATTGTTTGTATTGGTCCCAATAATGTCAGCGATTTCTTGATACGATTTTTCTTCCAAGTACAATAAAATAACTCCTCTGTCAATTTCTGATAATTTCCTAATGGCATCATACAGTTGATTCAGGGATTCATCAGAAAATGCACGACTATCTACTAAAACCTCGTCAGGTAGTAAGTCAGAAGGAGCATTCTGTTTGTTGTTTTTCTTTTTCTTTAAAAAAGTTAAACACACATTTAATGATAATCGGTATATCCAAGTTGACCAAGCTGATTGTTCCTTGAAGTTGTCTTTGCTACGCCAAATTTGCAAGCATACTTCTTGGTAATAATCCTCAAAATCTTCTTGAGTATCAGTATATGCCCTGCAAATCTTGATGATAATTGCGGCATAAGGTAAAATTTGTGTGGTGTAAAAATCGCTACTCACTTTTGGTCTTTTCTTGTTTAGTGTCTCAAATCAATATTTATTACAGGGAAATGAAAAATATTTTAAATAAAAATAAAGATAGTGTATTATCCAACAAGAGTTTTGAAGTATAGCTTACAATACCTTGTCTTCTTTTTCGAATTTATCATCCATAATCTTACCAATCACTAAACCTATCAACATCCCTAATACTAACCCGGAAGAAATTCCAATTGCATTCTGGATTGCTGATCCAAAAGCAACTCCAAAGCACATGCCTAAACTCATTCCTATGGCAGTATAATATCCTTTAGAAATTAAAGAGAACTCTTTTTTTAAGTAATCTTTTAGGTTTTGAAGTGCTTTCTTGAAATGTTTTCTCTTGTTTTCAGGATTTGACCTTAAATTTAGGTCATCAAGTTTTGTTTCAATAGAAATTAAGTCGTCTGTAGAAAGTTTTTTTTTACGTAAGCTATTTAAAGTATGAATGAAATCATCATATATTTTTAGCTCAAATTTTTTAGTAGTCTGACTTTTTAATGTATTTAAAAATTTGATTGCCTCGTCTGTTGTCATAATATCTAGTCTTTTCTTGTTTAGTGGCTCAAATAGTTAATTATTACAGGTTGATATGAACTTTTTTGTTTTTAAATAAAAAAAACTCTCAAGAGATATACTTTTGAGAGTTTAAGTGTGTTTCAGCTAATGTTTGATTAATCGTTGGGTTCAATGATATCTCTAATATGATCGGCAACATTGCTTCCGGCCATACCTCCATAATTACTTAAAACAATAACATACATATCTTGCGCTGGATAGTAGTCAAATCTACTTCCTACACCGTAATCAACACCTGCATGTCCGAATGAAATTGCTTTTCCATTTTGAGTTTGCATGAATCCATACCCATAATATATGTGATTTTGCGCCCCTTTGGAGGAAGTTTTAGTAGCGTGATTTTTAAATAGTAATTCTTTGGTCTGTGCATTTATTAGTTGCTGTTCATTTATAGCTTTAAAATAACGGTATAAATCATTTACGCTGGCATGTATACCTCCAGCTGGCATAATAATATTACATACGGCGCTACCAATAGCTTCTTTTCTTCCTCCTAATTGAAACTTCATATCTTTGTTATTGTAGCTATAAGTAGTTGCTTTGTTTTTATAGTTAACCATTTTATTATTATCTACAATTGAATGTAACATTCCTGTAGGAGTAAAAATGTTTTTTTCAATGTATTTCGCATAGGTATCTCCTGTGATTCGCTCAACAATAGCTCCTAATAAAATATAGTTGTCGTTAGAATAATCAAATTTATTTAATACTGAAAAGTTCTCTCGTCTATCCTCATTCATATGATCAATGTACTTTAGTTGAATTTTCATAAGCTCGTTAATGTTTTTAGCTTTTAAGGTTTCGTAGTAAAATGGGTCGTAATCATCAAATTCAAGTCCCGAAGTATGAGTTAATAAGTGATGGATAGTAACTTGGTCAGCAATATCTTTTGGGTATTCTGGTATGAACTTACTAAGTGGGTCAGTATAATATAGTTTTCCTTGCTCAGCTAACTGTGCTATAGCGATAGCAGTAAATGTTTTAGTAGTTGATGCTAGTGCAAAAGAGGTGTTTTTATTATTCTTTTTTTGTTGAGCTTTATTACTATGTCCATAGGCTTTTTGAAATAGTATTTTATTTCCTTTTGCAACCAAAACGGCACCAGAAAAGTAATCTAAGTCACTTAAGTTTTTAAGGTACTCTTTTAAGTGTTTGTTTATTTTTTTTGTCGGCATTGCCGTATATGGAGGAAGTAATCCAACAGGGCGCATTGATTTAAAAACTCCGCCATTAAGTATTTTGGTACTTTCCTTATTAACCATAAATACTATTTTAGCCCAGTTTTTGGTTTCAGTACCATGAAACCAAATAGCAGGTAGTCCATGGAATTTCTCATCGGCAACTTTATAAGGCGCTAATGGTCCGTATTCAGTAAATATTTTTGTCCAATAAATTGCTTTTCGTTTGGCCTTTTTCTCGGGATAGTATTTCGCAGTAAATTTCTCTAATGTTTTTAAGTCGTTTGAGTTATAGGCTTTTGTAAAGTCCTTAAAAACGGGCGTTACCTCATGGTTTGGCCATTCAAAATTATTTTTATTTTGAGCAACGGAAAATGTTGTTATTAGTACAGCTAATAGTAGGATTAATTTTTTCATAGATATATAGTTTTATTGTTTAACTTAAGGCAATAGTATAAGGAATGAAGGGTGTTACAAAATGAATGTGACTGTTAAGCTTGTATTTGTGGTAGATGATTCTGTTTATGTGAAACGATATAAACTTCACAAGAAAATGTAATTTGGTCACTTTGTAAGCTTCTTTAGTCCCGTAGTAAGTTTTAAGTCGTTTAAATTTCTTTCTTTTGATAAAGTAATATGTTATTTATGAAAAAATATTTAGAAGCTACAATTCATATACTAATTTGGGGGGCGGGATGTTTTTTAATCTTAAACTATTCCAGCTCTATTGGAAGTTTTAAAAAGAATGATGGTCCTTTTTTGATTGTGGCGACTTTTGGAATATGCATGAACTTAATTATATTTTATGCAACTGCATTTTTTCTTGTACCTAAACTTTTAGGTTTAAAAAAGACGAACACATTAGTAATTTCCTTGCTAATTGGTTTCATAGGGATTACTTTATTGGAAAGCCTTGTTGATTATCAATATTTCACGAAACTGTTCTCTTCAAAAAGAGCTTCATTTTTAGTGTATTTCTTTCAGAATACTTTGGTTGGTTTTTTTATTTTATTAGTTGCACTTTCTTATGCGTTGCTAAAGTATTGGGTATATAATGAAAAGTTAAAAAGGATTTTGTTAGAAGAAAAGTTATCTACTGAAATGGCTTTTTTAAAGTCTAAAATAAACCCTCATTTTTTATTCAATGTTTTAAATAGTTTCTACGCTAAGGCCTTAAAAAATGATGTGCCAGAGTTAGCGGATGGAATTGTGAAGTTGGCAGAGTTGATGCGTTATATGGTATATGAAACAAATGAAGATAACGTATTAATTAAAAAAGAAATACACCACCTTAAAAACTTCATTCAAGTATATCAACTAAGAATGTCTGAAGAAGATGATGTTAGTATAAACTTCGAAACAATTGGAGATATAAACCTAGCTAAAATAAGCCCCATGTTACTTATCCCTTTTGTTGAAAATGCTATTAAACATGGGGTTGATTCACAGAAAAAATCTGTTATTGATATATTCATAGAAATAAAGCAGGATAAATTGTATTTTAAGGTCGTAAATACAATACATAAAACACCTAGTGATATTGCAGATGCCTCGTCTGGTTTTGGATTAGATAACCTTAAAAAAAGGCTCTTGGTGTTGTATCCTAATACACATACAATAGAAACTAAAATAGAGGAAGGAAATTTTGTAGCCTTATTAAGTTTAAAACTTGATTGATTTTTTATGAAGTATATAATAATAGACGATGAGCCAGCGGCAATTGAAGTACTTAAGTTCCATTTAAAGAATATTCCTTTTATGGAGTTGATAGGAACGTTCAGGGATCCTTTAGCAGCTATTGAATACCTTCAGGGAAATACAATAGATTTGATGTTCTTGGATATTAATATGCCTAATTTATCTGGAATAAGTTTGCCAAAACTATTGAATAATCCACCTCATATAATATACACTACAGCTTATTCAGAATATGCTATAGAAAGTTATGAACTAAACGCAGTAGATTATCTTTTAAAACCTATTGGATTTGATAGATTACTTCAAGCGGTAATGAAAGTAAAACAGGTAATGGATCAAAAGATTAAACATGGTAATTCTAAAGTTGTGTCTGTTGAAAAAGTTTCAGAGCAAACTATCTTTATTAAAAGCGGAGCTGAGTTCCATCAAGTCTCTATTCAAAGTATTAAATACATTGAGAGTGATGGGAACTATGTTACTTTTTATACGACTAAACGTTCAGTTTTGGCTCGCTATAAAATCTCTGAAGTATTAGATTTGTTGCCACAACAGTATTTTGTAAGAATTCACCGATCATATATTGTTGCCTTAAAATGTATTGATACGGTCAAAAAGCATTGTGTAATAATTGACGGGAATGAAATTCCAATAAGCGCTAATTATAGAGAAGGATTTTTGATAATGATTGAGGCTATGGGTAAATAGTGGATATAAAAACAAGGTGCTGATTGAATTCTTAAAAAAGTTCCTTTTTTATTCCTCATCGCATAATTTAAAATACAATAAATTATGTAATTTTGCGCTCATTATGGCAAAACAAGAAGATCAGTTTAAAAAAGTTGTTGCTCATGCAAAAGAGTATGGGTACGTATTTCAATCAAGTGAAATATACGATGGTTTAAGCGCAGTATATGACTATGCTCAAAATGGGGCAGAGTTAAAGAAAAACATCAGAGAATACTGGTGGAAATCAATGGTGCAATTACATGATAATATTGTAGGTATTGATGCTGCAATATTTATGCACCCTACTACATGGAAAGCTTCTGGGCATGTTGATGCTTTTAGTGACCCATTAATAGATAATAAAGATTCTAAAAAAAGATATAGAGCAGATGTGTTAGTAGAAGATTTCGCTGAGAAATTAGAAACAAAAGCTCAAAAAGAAATCAAGAAAGCTGCAAAGCGTTTTGGAGAAGCTTTTGACCAAGCTGAATTTGAAGCAACAAATCCTAAAGTTTTAAAATACAGAGCTGATAAGCAAGCTCTGTTAGATAAATTAGGAAGACTTTTAGAAGAAGAGAAGCTTGGTGAAGTAAAAGCTTTTATTGAAGAGCTAGGAATTTCTTGTCCGGTATCTGGATCTAAAAATTGGACTGATGTACGTCAGTTTAACTTGATGTTTGGTACTAAACTTGGTGCTTCTGCAGAAACTGCAATGGATTTGTATTTACGTCCGGAAACAGCGCAAGGTATTTTTGTGAATTTTGCGAATGTGCAAAAAACAGGAAGAATGAAAATTCCTTTTGGTATAGCACAAACGGGAAAAGCATTTAGAAACGAGATTGTTGCAAGACAGTTTATATTCAGAATGCGTGAGTTTGAACAAATGGAAATGCAATTTTTTGTACGTCCTGGAACTCAAAAGGAGTGGTATGAAAACTGGAAAGAAACAAGACTGAAATGGCATAAGTCATTAGGTTTAGGTGAAGAGAATTACCGCTTCCACGATCACGAAAAATTAGCGCATTATGCTGATGCTGCTTCTGATATTGAATTTAACTTCCCATTCGGATTTAAAGAATTAGAAGGAATTCACTCAAGAACAGATTTCGATTTAAAAGCACATGAGTCGCATTCTGGTAAAAAATTGCAATATTTCGATCATGAAATAAACGAAAGTTATACACCTTATGTTGTTGAAACTTCAATAGGGTTGGATAGAATGTTTTTAGCAGTGTTCTCTAATTCATTACAAGAGGAAGAGTTGGAAAACGGAACTTCACGTACAGTATTGAAATTACCAGCGGTTTTAGCACCTACAAAGGCGGCTATTTTTCCATTAGTTAAGAAAGATGGTTTGCCAGAAGTTGCTAAAAATATTGTAGCTGATTTAAAATGGAATTTCAATGTAATTTATGATGAAAAGGATGCAGTAGGAAAACGTTACAGGCGTCAAGATGCTGCGGGAACACCTTTCTGTATTACGGTTGATCATGATACGTTAGAAGACAATATGGTTACTATCCGTCATAGAGACACTATGGAGCAGAAAAGAGTAAAAATAGAAGAACTGAATGCTATTATTGACCAAGAAGTGAATATGAAAAATTGGTTGACAAAAATGTAGATTTTTTTACATTAACATATTAAAAGAGCGACATTAGAGTCGCTCTTTTTTTTGTATTAAAGTGGCGTCACTCAGAATTTATTTCATAGTCGTATAATAATGAGTGTAATAATGGGATGCTGAAATCGAAGATTCATGAATTCCTGTTTTTAAAACAATAAGAATGATATGAGTAAATAGATTCAGCATGAGGGGTTCTATTATAAGTATAGCGTTTCCTCTCTTTTGGGAGAGGATTAAAGAGAGGGGAAATTGATAAAATAAACCTGTCCTAATTCCAACACTTCAGCTGGCTTATGGCTCACACTATTACTTTAAAGGAGAAGGGATTTGTTGGATTTAATAAATTTTTATTGTCCGTTCGACTCGAACCTCCAACCTAGAAAAACGCTTTCAATTGTATATTCCCGGTATGTATGGTTTTAGAAGTCTCACTTTTTCTTCCAAAGTAGGTTAGGTTTAAATCCAAAAACTTAGTAATACGTTTTTGAGCAAATACATTCCATGTTAGGTTTTTTCCCTTTTCTAATCCTTCTAACATTTGATAAGCAACTGGAGAAAAAGAGTTTCCAGTAAAATCATTAATATAATAATTGAATTCTCCATTTAGGGATACTTTATCTTTTTTTGCAACTGAAAAAGAAACTCCCATACGTTGTTGTTTCAAGCTTTCAAATTCACCTATATCATTTTCCTGAACTGAATATTCGTAAAAGGCGTCTAACTTCGTATTGGTAGAAGCTAAAAACGAAATTTTAGGGTTAGTACTCCAGCTTTTTAACTGATAATTATTAGTACTGAAATTTTCAGACTCATTTTTATTTTCACCTAAGTTATTACGAAACTCTAATAGCCAACTCGTATAAAATTTGTGGATAAACAACAATTGACTATTTGTAGCGTTGTTTTCTTGAAATCCAATACTTAAAATATTCCTATTTCTGTTTTGTAAGTACGTATATGAGGTGGAAAAATTTTGCTTTCCTCTATTGAAAAATAAAGTGTTTTTAAAACTTGAGTTTATAGTTAATAATTTATCATCTTCTTTTTTGAAAAGGTTGAAGTCAAACGTATCTTCTCGCTTCGTTTTTTTGTCAATTAGATAAGAAGTTTGATTAAAAAAATGTGACAACACTTTTTTCAATTTAGTATCAGAATCAATCCATGATTTAGGATTAATTGTTAATGAAGTACTCCATTTGTTCTGCTCAGTTTTTATAAAAACTTGGTTTGGAAGTAGTATTTTAACAAAATTTGCTTGATCTTGAAATTGTGCAATTTCAAATTCATTTAGTTCTTGAATTCCATTTTCATTATAATCAATCCAAGTATAATACCCTTGCCCTTCATCAACTTCTACAAAGGTAAAGTCCTGTTGAGGTACAACACCTGAGTTCACTTCAAAGGCAGTATTTAAATTGAAAAATTGATCAAAGAAACCTTGGTTGTATAGTATTCGTCCATTTAATGATTTTTCATTTTGAATAGTTTCATCTTCATAATTTAACTCACGATAATTTGCGTGCAAGCTCAATTTGGTTTGTGGGGAGTTTATTAGTTTTGATTTTAAGTAGTAGGTGTTTGAATTATTAACTCTAGCTAATTCGCCGCTTTTTAAACTATCATTTACACGGTGTTTATAGCCTAATTCTACAAATACATTAGTACTATCACCAATACCAGAAAATACCTCATAAGCATTGTATTTTTGACTATTCCCTGTAAGTAACTTGCTTACTTTGTCTTCTAATTGATTATTTTCTAAACTTGTTTTTGCACCAACCCATCCTTTGTTTAATTCATATAAAACTTTAGCAGAAAGGCGTAAGAATTTCGAATTATAGGTGTCAGAGGAACTCTTTAAAAAACTAGAATTGGAAGCTATTTGGAATTTGTTTAAATGTAAATCATTGTTTAATACATGTCTGTTTCCGTTATAGTTTTCAGAGTATTCTAAATGTTCGTAAGCATAATTTATGACTCCTTTTTTATAATGACCTAAACTAACTCCTGAACTGATAATATTCTGGTTTCCTAATGGGTTTTCTAAATTCCAATCCCTATCAAACTCTACACGATATAAACGTTCAACAGTTTTAAATTTTTTATTTACATAATCTGTGTCAAAAAAAGCGTTTAAATTCCATGAACTATCTTGCTTAATGATGTTCCTTTCTATTGTTAATTTCCCAGCAAAACCATCATTGTCCTCATCATCATTATCGGAAAACAAGTTAAGGTCATTTTTGCTTCCTGCTAATTCAAAGTCTAATTTAGTCCGTTCGTTTGGCGAGTAGCTAGCGTCAATAATTGCCATTTGTAATTTTGTGGGAGCAACTAATTTAATTATCGGTTCATAATTACCTTGAGGAATACCTCCAATTGGAGCAACATACTCAAATATATTGCTAATAGCGTTACTGTTTACCAATACATAGTTTCCTTGGTTATTACCAACCAAGCTAAATTTTACTTGGAAAAGAACATCAGTTGGTTCTGTGGAAAAGACAAAGGCTTCTATCCCTCCAATGATTTCTTTCTTGTATAAAATTCTATTTTCAGAGTAGGTTTCAGGAATTGCTGATGGAGCATTCATTAAACTAGGGTCATTCCCTGCAGCTTGTAAAATGGCAATTTGTTCCGAAGATAAGCTTTGTTGTAATGGTTGGTTTTTAGCATCATTTTCAGTGTATACATGTGCGTCAATACTGAATTTTCTATCTTTGTGTGCACCACCACCATAAGCAATTATCCTACTGTAATTCTGATCGCTAAACTGGTATTCAACCGTGATCCTCATTTCAGAGGTAATAGGGTTAGTTGCGTTGAAAATTATTTCTCCAGCATTATAGTCAACAATATAGTCGTTATTTTCTCCACGTTGTTGCGGTAGTCCGTTAATATAAACCGTTTCACTTCCTGAGACTAACAATATGAATAACTCTCCGTTTTGTCCAGTAAGTTTATAGGGTCCTTGATTTCCTTCTTGCCCCTTAAATTCACTTTTTGCATATTGACCTTTTACTAAAGCTCCAGAGGCAAATAACTTGGTTTCGCTACTACCCCGAACTATTGTTCCGGAGGCAAAAATACCCTGAACTTTTTTTGAGAATTTTCCGAAATAAGAACTTTTGTTTTCGAGGTTTACATCACCAGCACGTAAGAGCCAGTTTTTACTAAATATTTCGATAAACACCTGATCGAATTCATTTAGTTTTTGTGAATACCCACCTTCCTGTAGAGGGATATTAGAATCTTGTAAAGAGGCTCTAATAGAAACTTTATCAGATATTTTACCAGATATTTGTAAGTCTAATTCAGAGTTTAAAACGGAATTCTGATTATTACCAACGGAAATGCCTCTTGAGATACTTCCAGATGTTTCTAAACCTTCAAAAGGGATATAGGTTCGTTTGATATTAGTTACGCCAAGACTGTATAATTTTTTGGTGTTTGTAGTGTTTTCTACAATAATATCTTTGTCTAATAGAGAGTATTTTTTAGTGACAAAATTTGGGTATTTAGTGTAGTGTATGTAAATAGAGTCTGTTGAGATGCTATCCTTGTTTTTTAATTGAAGTATACTCTTGCTATAATCCACAGAGAAAAGTGTACTGTCAATAATTTTTAAGTTTTTATCGAAAAGCTTAAATTGAAAAGGAGTGATACTTACGGAATCTATACGAATGGAATCTTTTGCGAGTACTCTTTTTTGTACGCGATTAGTATTAGCTTCTTGAGAAAAACTCAAGAAGCTAATAGAGGTGAAAAGTAAAAAAGAGAGTATTCTCATTAAGTGTTAAACGCTAGTAGTGCAGTTTTATTCCAGAACAAAAGTACATTTTTTTACTCTTTAAAAGTAAGGGGCGCTTTTTAGTGAATAAGTTGTTGAAATTTAAGAGTTCATTAACGTGAAAATCAAGAGATGTTTCGTTATTTTAGCGAGGTAAACAAAATTAAATAAAGAATTACCACGTGAAAATTATTTCTTACAATGTTAACGGTATTCGAGCGGCACTTAAAAAAGGGTTCATTGAATGGTTGCAGCAAGCAGATCCAGATGTAATTTGCATTCAGGAAACGAAGGCGCATAAAGAACAGTTAGATTTATCTGTTTTTGAAGATGCTGGATATCCATTCCATTATTGGTATAGTGCAGAGAAAAAAGGCTATTCGAGTGTTGCTATTTTGTCTAAAACTGAACCAAAGAATATTGAATATGGTACCGGGATAGATTACATGGATTTTGAAGGAAGAAATATCCGTGTTGATTTTGACGATGTTTCTATCATGAGTTTGTATTTGCCTTCAGGGACAAATGACGCTCGATTGGAATTTAAGTTTAAATATATGGCAGATTTTCAGCAGTATATTAACGAGCTGAAAAAAGAAATCCCGAATCTAATTATTTGTGGCGATTATAATATTTGTCATGAAGAAATTGATATTCATAACCCGAAAGGACTAAAAAACACTTCTGGGTTTTTACCAGTTGAGCGTGAGTGGATAGGGAACTTTATTAATAACGGTTTTATAGATTCATTCCGTCATTTTAACAGTGAGCCTAATCAATATAGTTGGTGGAGTTACAGAGCAAATGCAAGAAATAACAATAAAGGATGGCGATTAGATTATGCTATGGTAGCTGAACCATTAAAAGCGAGGTTAACAAGAGCGGTGATTTTACAAGAGGCTAAGCATTCTGATCATTGCCCGATTGTAGTGGAAATAGATTAGTGGAATAAGAATATATAGAGTATTAAATAAAATAATAACGTTTGTCTGAGCTTGTTGAAGCTTGTATTAAAAGAAGAATTATGATTAGAAAAATTTCATTAGTATTAATAGGAGCTACATTGGTAACTTCATGTGTGTCAAAAAAGGTATTTACTGATTTAGAAAGTAATTATGCGAAACTTAAAAAAGAGCATAGAGCTTTAGCGGATAAAAATAAAGATTGTGAAGAGTTAACTGCTCAGTTAGAAACCAGTTTAGCTACAGCAAATTCAGAGTTAGAGTTATTAAAAGCAGACAAGGCAAACTTAGCGAATGAAATAGCTAATTCACAAGCAAAAGTAGATGGTTTAGGGAAGTCTTATAAAGAGCTTGAAGAAACTAGTGCATCTGAATTAGCAAAGAACACTGCTAAAAACAGAGCGTTATTACAGCAGTTAGAAGATAAAGAAAAAGCCTTAGCAGCTGAAAATGCTCGTTTGGTTAGTTTACAAAAAGAATTGGATGCTCGTTCAAAAAGAGTAGATGAGTTAGAAGGAGCTTTAGCAGCTAAAGATGCTAATATGAAAGCTTTGAAGAACTCAATTTCTAAAGCCTTAACAAACTTTGAAGGAAAAGGGTTAACTGTAGAGCAACGTGATGGGAAAGTATATGTTTCTATGGAGAACAAACTGTTGTTTCAGTCAGGAAGTTGGAAAATAGGTGCAGAAGGAAAGCAGGCAGTTAGTCAGTTAGGAGAGGTATTAGCTGAAAACCCTGAAATTAATGTATTGATTGAAGGACATACCGATAATGACGCCTTTACCGGTAAAGGAGATATTTCAGGAAACTGGGACTTATCAACTAAAAGAGCTACTGCAATTGTAAATATTTTACAAGAAAATGAAGCTATCAATGCAGAGAGTTTAACTGCTGCAGGTAGAAGTGCTTATTCGCCAATTGCAAGTAATGACACTCCAGAAGGAAAAGCTAAAAACAGAAGGATTGAAGTGATTTTAACACCAAAGTTAGATGAGGTTTCTAAGTTACTAAGTGAAGTACAATAATATAGTTTAAAATTTAAAGCAATGAATGTATTACAGCTAGTAGTATGTTCATTGCTTTTTTAATAAAAGAATTTTGTAATTAGAATGAAATATACAACGATACCAAAAACCGATATTAAAGTTAGTAAAATTTGTTTGGGTACAATGACCTTTGGTAATCAGAATACCGAAGCTGATGCACATGAGCAATTAAATTATGCTTTAGACAAAGGGGTTAATTTTATTGATACAGCAGAAATGTATGCTGTGCCGCCAAGTGCTGCAACTCAAGGGAAAACTGAAGAATATATTGGTTCATGGTTTGCTAAAAAAGGCAAGAGAAAGGATGTGGTGTTGGCAACTAAAATTGCTGGTCCAAATCGGGGAATGGATTGGATACGTGAAGATTTAAGTTATTCTAAAGCTAACTTGACACTAGCCTTAGAAAATAGTTTAAAACGATTACAAACGGATTATATTGACTTGTATCAATTACATTGGCCAGAACGTAATGTGAACATTTTTGGTCAAAGAGATTACAAACATAATAGTGCTGAGCAGTGGCATGATAATTTTGAAGAGATTCTTTCAGTTTTGGATGGGTTTGTGAAATCAGGAAAAGTTAGACAGTTTGGGGTTTCTAATGAAACACCTTATGGAGTGATGAAATTTTTAGAAGCATCTAAAAAAGGATTACCAAGAGTGAAGACCATACAAAACGCTTATTCTTTAATCAATAGGGGTTATGAAAACGGTTTAGCTGAAATATCTATGCGTGAGGAGGTTGGCTTATTGGCTTATTCTCCGTTAGCATTCGGTACTTTAACAGGAAAATATATTAAAGACCCAAATGCAGTTGGAAGGGTTTCTCTGTTTTCAAGGTATTCTCGTTATTCAAGCGAGCAATCAACTAGTGCAATACAAAAGTATTTAGACTTGGCAGAGAGATACGATATAAGTTTAACACATTTGGCTTTAGCTTTTGTGAATCAACAACCTTTTTTAACAAGCAATATAATAGGGGCTACAACAATGACTCAATTAAAAGAAAACATTTCAAGTATTGATATTACTTTGTCTGATGATATTTTAAATGAAATTGAAGATATTCATGCTGTAATACCTAATCCTGCACCATAAGTATTTTAGTTATATATTTATATAATGGAAAAATATATTGAAGCATTCGTACAAGCTTTTATCGGAAGTCTGAATTGGACATGGAAATCTATATTATTTGATGTTCCTTGGTACAGTAATTTTTTCTGGGGTTTAATTCTAATATCTCTTGTTGTTTGGGGTTTTGAAATAATGTTTCCCTGGCGAAAAAAACAAAATATTTTTAGGAAAGATTTTTGGTTGGATGGATTTTATATGTTCTTCAACTTTTTTGTATTCTCAATAATTATTAGTGGTTTTTATAAAGTAATTGGGCTGTTGTTTAATGATTTTGGTGTTACCATAAAAAGTATAAGTTTAGTTGATATTACTCAATTTCCTAATTTCCTACAATTACTTATGTTCTTTATTGTTTTAGATTTTGTACAATGGTTCACCCACGTGTTGTTGCATAAATATGAATTTCTATGGCGTTTTCATCAAGTGCATCATTCAGTAAAAGAAATGGGGTTTGCTGCGCATTTGCGTTACCACTGGATGGAGAATATATTCTATAAGCCTTTAAAAACTGTAGCTGTAATGTTACTTGGTGGCTTTGAGCCTGAGCAAGCTTTTATTGTACATTTTGTAGCAATTGCAATTGGGCATTTAAACCATGCAAACATAAAATTATCATGGGGCCCGCTTAAATATGTTTTTAATAACCCGGTAATGCATTTATATCATCATGCTAAAGCTTTACCTTCTGATAGGAGTAAAGGAGTAAATTTTGGAATTAGTTTAAGTGTGTGGGATTATATTTTTAAAACTAATTATATCCCAGAGAGTAGTGGGGCTATTGCACTTGGTTGGAAAGGTGACGAGGGATTTCCTAAAAGTTTTTTTGGTCAGCTATTAATTGGGTTTAAACAAAATATAAAAGGGTAAAAAATCTAATGATTTTTTACCCTTTTATAACTGAATTAATTATTTAGTTAGGAAGTACTGTTTTTCCACCCCATTCTAAAATTCCACCACTAAGATTATTAGCTTCATTAATTCCTATTGAGTTCATTACTTGGCATGCTTGCCCGCTTCTAGCACCACTTCTGCAATAAACATAGTAGTTTTTACTTTTATCTAATTTTTCAATAGCATCCATAAATGATTGTGCATCCATGATGTTTATTAAAACTGCATTTTCAATAATTCCTTCAGCCCATTCATTAGGAGTTCTTACGTCTAAAACGACAGTATTCTCGTTTGTGATAGCAGCACTCCATTCGGCTTGTGTTAAGTTTTTCATTGTGTTAGGTTGTATGTTATAATGTAGATGGGCAAACGTAATCAGATATGGAAACATTAGTTTTTTTAATGGCGCCAAAGCCACCTTTTACATCTGTGATGTTGTGTATTCCTCTGCTTTTTAAAATTGAAGCTGCAATTACTGAACGATAACCACCAGCACAGTGTATGTAACTTGTTTCTTCAGCTTTGTAGTTGTCTAAATAATTATTTATTTTACTTAATGGAGTATGTGTTGCATTGGTGATATGAGTTGATTGAAACTCTCCAACTTTACGCACGTCAAATACTTTAGTGTCTCCCATTTCTGAAGCAAACTCTTCAGCTGTAATTGATCGTAATGTATCAATTTCTTTATCTTCTTTTTTCCAAGCATCAAAGCTTCCTTTTAAGAAGCCTATTGTATTATCAAAACCAACTCTTGATAGTCGGGTAATTACCTCTGCCTCCCGTCCTTCAGGTACTACTAATAAAATAGGTTGTTTTACATCACCAATTAATGCGCCTACCCAAGGGGCGAATCCACCGTCAATGCCAATAAATATTGAGCGTGGTATGTGTCCTAAAACAAAATCATTTTGATGACGTACATCTAAAATGATGGCGCCAGTTTCATTTACCTTCTCTTCAAACTCAGTTGGAGTAAATCCTTGTGTTCCTTTTGTTATGATTTTATCAAGATCATCATATCCCTCTTTGTTTAGTTGCACATTTTGAGGGAAATATGCTGGAGGGGGTAATAATCCATCAGTAACTTCTGTAATGAATTCTGCTTTAGTCATATCAGCACGTAAAGCATAATTTGTTTTTTTCTGATCTCCAATTGTTCCAGTGGTCTCTTTGCTCATATTTTTTCCGCAAGCTGAACCTGCTCCGTGTGCAGGGTAAACAATTACATCATCAGCTAGTGGCATTATTTTATTGCGTAAACTATCATATAAATATCCAGCTAAATCATCTTGAGTGATGCTTCCTGCTTTTTGTGCTAAATCAGGACGCCCAACATCTCCAATAAATAAGGTATCGCCACTAAATATAGCGTGATTTTTTCCTTCAGAATCAATTAATAAATAGGTAGTACTTTCCATCGTATGACCTGGAGTATGTAATACCTTAATAGTGATGTTACCTAGTTTGAATTCCTGATTATCTTTAGCTATTATGGCTTTATATGATGTACTTGCATTTGGTCCGAAAACAATTTTTGCACCTGTCTCTTTTGCAAGAGTAACATGACCACTCACAAAATCAGCATGGAAATGTGTTTCAAATATATACTTGATTTTTGCGTCGTCTAGTTTTGCTCTGTTAATATAAGGTAGTGTTTCTCGTAAAGGGTCAATTATAGCAACTTCACCATTACATTCAATATAATAAGCCCCTTGAGCTAAACACCCGGTATATATTTGTTCAATATTCATGTTGTCTAAATTTTGTTTTTCAAAGATAAAAATAGTTGTTTATTTTTTGTAATAACTTAGGTTAGAATACTATGTAAAACTATTGTTTTACGAAAAATTCCATGTAAAAGATGAAGAAGGCCATTGCGAAAACGAAGTATCCAAAACCTTTTTTCAATTTTTTTCCGTCAATAAAGTTGTTGAGGTAGCTCCCTATAAAAATACCAACAAACGATATCATTGTAAATATTGATAAGAATTCCCAGTCAATTTCTAATATAAAAGTATCTCCTAATAAAAAACCAGATAAAGATTTTAGAGCAATAATAATAAGTGAAGTTCCAATGGCTGTCTTCATATCTAAATTAGCTAAAATTACTAATGCGGGGATAATTATAAAACCTCCTCCAGCACCAATTAGTCCAGTTATTATACCAATAACTATCCCTTCAAGCACAATAAGTTGATAGTTGTAAGTAGTGTTTTTATTTGTTTGATCTACTATTTCTTTTCTATCCTTAAGCATGGAAAGTGCTGCGGGAATCATGAGTATAGCAAATAAGCCAAACATTGCCATTCTTCGTGTGAAATCAAAGCTATCAATAGTAATTAAAACATTTGGTAATGCTGGGACAACAAATTTTCGAACTACTGTAACTCCAATAATTGCGGGAATACCAAATACAAATGCTATTTTCCAATTTACAAAGCCTTTATAGTGTTGTTTTATTCCTCCAACTAGAGCACTGCAACCAACTATAAACAAGGAGTATGCAGTAGCTATTTTTTCATCGACAGAAAATAAATAAGCAAGAACAGGTACTGCTAAAATTGACCCTCCGCTGCCGATTAAGCCCAGGGAGATTCCAATAGCTAAAGCGCTGAGGTATCCAAAAATCTCAATTAATTCCATGAATGCACCTGTTTGTGATTGGTGTTATTATTTGGTAAAAGTAATATGTGTTAAGGTAATATACAACAATCTTTTGCTAAATGGTTGTATTGTCAATTGAATTTGTGATTAGCCTAAAAGTTCGCTAACAACATCTTCTATTTTTGAAACTAAGATTAATTCTATTTTGTGATTTTTAACAGAAATTTTGTTGTGACTAGAAATTACTATTTTAGTAAATCCAAGTTTTTCTGCTTCTAGTATGCGTTGATCTATTTTGTTTATTGGCCTTATTTCTCCGGAAAGCCCTACTTCACCAGCTAAACAAATATCTTTATCTATTGTGATGTCTTCATTGCTTGAAAGTATTGCAGCTACTACTGCTAAATCTATTGCAGGGTCATCAACGGAAATCCCTCCAGTAATGTTTAAAAATACATCTTTTACTCCTAATCTGAAACCAGCTCTCTTTTCTAAAACTGCGAGTAGCATATTTAGTCTTTTAGTATTATAACCCGTAGTACTTCGTTGAGGAGTACCATATACGGCAGTACTAACCAAGGCTTGAATTTCTATCAATAAAGTTCGCATTCCTTCAATACTAACTGCAATTGCATTTCCACTGAGTTGATCGGAGTTTTTTGAAATTAAGATTTCTGAAGGGTTTAATACTTCACGTAATCCATTCCCTAGCATTTCAAATATTCCTATTTCATGTGTTGAGCCGAATCTATTTTTGATAGATCGTAGTATTCTGTAAACATGATTTCTGTCCCCTTCAAATTGAAGAACAGTATCTACCATGTGTTCAAGTACTTTTGGTCCAGCAATATGTCCGTCTTTGGTTATATGACCAATTAATAAAACAGGTGTTGATGTTTCTTTAGCAAATTGAATTAACTCCGAAGTACATTCTCTAATTTGTGAGATACTACCTGCGGATGATTCTACAAAGTCTGTATGTAATGTTTGAATAGAATCAATAACTACAAAATCAGGATTTGTAGTTTCTATTTGTTTGAAAATATGTTGTGTTTTTGTTTCTGTTAGAATTAAACAGTTATCAGCATTCTTAGTTAAACGATCAGCTCTCATTTTTATTTGTTGAGCACTTTCTTCACCAGAAACGTATAGTGTTTTGAAAGGTAGTTTTAAAGCTAATTGTAATAATAGTGTAGATTTTCCTATGCCAGGTTCGCCTCCTAGTAAAGTAAGTGATCCGGGAACAATACCTCCACCAAGTACTCGATTAAATTCCTTGCTGGTTGTTTTTAATCGAACTTCTTGTGAAGTTTGTATGTCTGCAATTTTAATTGGTTTAGCAACTCTTCTTTTAGTAGAAGAGTTGCCAATATCCCAACTTTTTTTGACTTCTTTTTGAGTGACTTCCTCAGTAATAGTGTTCCATTTATTACAGGATGTGCACTGCCCTTGCCATTTAGCAAATGATGTTCCGCAATTTTGGCAATAAAAAGTAGTTGTAGTTTTTGCCATTATTTCAGCCCGAAATCAGCTTTAATAAGTTCGGCGTAATGTAACATGTCGTCTTTTGTCAATCGTCCAATTTCATTCATGACAAACCCAGATTGGTATGCCTTTATTGCTTTTTTAGGTTGCCCAATGTTTTCATAGTGAACTCCCATATAATACATTCCTAACATAGACTCAGGGTATTCTTCTTTTGCAAGTTTCCCTAATAATTTAAAAGCCTCCCATTCTTCAGTTTTCTTTAATGCTGCTTCAGCTGCATTAAAGTCGTTAATTCTAATTTGCTTGTCTAAACCGTAAAGACTTTTAATGGTGTCGTATTTTTTAACTAAATAGTCATATGCAGTACCTTCGTCAATAGTTAGCATTTTTTCTTTGTATTCTTTTCTGTCTATTGGTTTGTAAATTTTGTATACTTTTTCTAGAGCAGTAGGAATAGCATGATTTACCAATTCGTAATGTGATTTTCCCTTGTAATAATTGTAGTTGTAGTCAAAATTATCATTTGAAATAGCATCAAGTGATTTGTTTAATGCTCCAATACTTGTTTTACTTCTTTTTCTGTCGTTTTCTGCTGTTGTTAATGAATAATAAACAGGGTTTAGAAGGTCAGTAAATTGTTCTTTTAATCTCAATTCCATTTTTGGAGTGAAACTTGGACTTAAAGAGATATACGAGTTGAAAAATGGTTTTTCTTGAAATAAATAAAAGTTCAAGAAGTTTGCAGAATCTCCATGTCCAACAATAGTTCTAAAAGGAACTGTTCTGTAGTTGTTGTCTAGGAAATTAAACAAGTCAAAAGTTACCCATTCAAAAAATGTAGCTCCAGTATCTGAAGGTAAGCCGTTAATTTCGTCACAAGCAAAATCGTCTGCTTTAGTTTTCATTTGGTTTATTCCAACAATAATAGCGTCTGGCATTTCATCCCAATAAGAATAATAGTCAGTAATTCCAGCTACGGGTTCAAATAAATAATCACCATCAAAAACGACGATTACAGGATACATAGTATCAACGTTTTTTTCGTAATTTCTAGGAACCTGAATTTTTATTTGTCTTTTTTCTCCATCCGGACCATCGAGTTCTCTATAAACGGTTTGAGCAAACATGTTAATACTAGTGAACATGATTGCAATAAGTAAAATTAATTTTCTCATTTTATATATAAATTTCAGTAATTGGATGTACAATATACAGATTATTTTGTTCTATTGTAGATTGGAAGGTAAAAGAATGAAAAGACACCAAAAACTATGTTTAGTAAGGTTTGGGCACCCCACATAATCCAGCCAATTGCTAAGCCACTTTGATTACTTATGTTAAATAAGTTTAGGGTTTCTTGAATTACTAAAGGAAAACTTCCTAGCCCTCCATTTGTTGCGGCCATTGTAAATGATCCTGTTACAAAGGCAACTATAGCGGTACTTATTGGTGTGTTTACTGTTTCTTTTAGGGAGAAGAATATAACGTAAAACATTAAAAAGTACATCGTCCAAATGAAGACAGTATGGAGTATAAAAGCCCACTTTTTTTTCATTGTAACAATGCTCATAATGCCATCTTTTAGGCCAATGGCAAAGCTTTTTATTTTGCGTAAAATAGGATTGTTAGGTCTTTTTAAAATAAAATATCCGCCAATTATAGTTGTTAAAAATATAAGTGAGATGATAATTAATATTTTAGGGTCGTTTATTATTTTTGATCCAATAGTAGATAAAACAAGACTTATAAAGTCTAAAATCATATCATATTGAAGCGTTAACGCGATGAGAACAAAAACAATGCTCATTATTAAATCGGCTATTCGTTCTGCTATTATTGTCCCGAAAGCTTTTTCAAAAGGAATTCCTTCGTAGGTAGTAAGTGTAGTTGCTCTTAGTATTTCTCCAGATCGTGGGATTCCTAAATTTGCGAAATAAGCAATCATCACTGCCATGAAGCTATTGATGAATTTTGGTTTGTATCCCAAAGGCTCAAGAGTATATTTCCATCGGTAAGCTCTTGATAAATGACTTAAGAGGCCAAGAGTAACTGAAGTAGCTACCCAAAAATAATCAGCTTCTTTAATATAGGAAATAACATCTGCTATTTCCTTGGGTGTGGAATTATTATAAGTTAACCAAATTAAAAAAGCACCAAAAAGTATTGGTGCGATTATTTTTAATGTTTTTATGGTAGTTTTTTTATTCAACTAAAACTAGTTTAATAAATTATTTTCTTCGTTTGGAAATACTAATGATGGTTTAAAGGTTTTAGCTTCTTGAATATCCATCATTGCATAACTAATTAATATTAACACATCTCCAGGAGCAACTTTTCTAGCTGCCGCACCGTTTAATGTGATTTCTCCTGAGTTTCTTGGGCCAGGTATAGCGTAGGTTTCTAAACGCTCTCCGTTATTATTGTTTACAATTTGAATTTTTTCTCCTTGCACCAAATTAGCAGCATCCATAAGATCCTCGTCTATGGTGATACTTCCTATGTAGTTTAAGTCGGCTCCTGTGACTTTAACTCTATGAATTTTTGATTTTACTACGTGTACTAACATGGGGGCAAAGGTATTAATTTAAAGCAATATTATCTATTAATCTGATGTTATCAATAAAAGCCGCAATAAATATTCTGTATTGTTGCTTTTTTGACTTTCGTTTTACTGGTTTTAAGGTGTCGATGTTTGCTATTGAAACATATTCTAAATTGAATTGTTTGTTTTTAGCAAACTGTTTAGTGACCCATTCCTCAACTTTCAAAGCGCTTTTTGTGTCAAACTGTTTTTTTGCTGCAAGGAGTGTTTCGTTTATAAAAACCGCTTCTTTTCTAGCGTTTGTTGAAAGGCGTTCATTTCGAGAGCTCATTGCTAAACCAGAATCTTCTCGAAATATTTCGCACCCAATTATATGGACACCTAATTTGTATTTACTAACAAGTTTTTTTACAATTTGAAGTTGTTGAAAATCTTTTTCTCCAAAATAGGCATTAGTTGGTTTTATTAAAGTGAAAAATAAATCCAACACTGTACCAACACCATCAAAATGTCCAGCTCTATGCTTACCTTCCATTTCATGTTCTAGGCCGTCAAAAGAATAGTTTTTTGAAATGATATTTCCTTTATATAATTCTTTTGCTGTTGGAGCAAAAACTATGATATTTGAATCAATTTCTTTAATTAATTCAATGTCGTTTTCTAAAGTACGAGGGTATTTGTCTAAATCAGTAGTATTATCAAACTGAGTAGGATTAACAAAAACACTAACAAAAGTAATGTTGTTTTCTGAAACAGATTGCTGAATCAATGAAGCGTGACCTTGATGTAAAGCCCCCATGGTAGGGACGTATCCAATGGTTTTACTTTTTATCAAAGAGTCCTTAATGAAATCAGAAACTTCTTTTCGAGTGTTAAAAATCGTCATTTTGTAAAATTAAATGAAGGCAAATCTAATACATTACTACTAATCTGCATAATTTTTGTAATTTTGCAAAGTTTAAAAATAATTTTTCTATTTGATGTAAGGTTATTGAAAATGAGTTTTTAACACAAATTAAACAAACGAATATTAAAACATAGCATAGAATGAAAGATAAGAGAGTTTTATTTATTTCTTCTGAAGTAGTACCATATTTACCAGAAACAGAGATTTCGTCAAATTCATTTCAAGCAGCAAAAACTGTGAATTCAATTGGAGGGCAGACTAGAATTTTTATGCCTAGGTTTGGAAACATCAATGAAAGAAGACATCAATTACATGAAGTTATTAGATTATCAGGAATGAACTTGGTAATTAATGACCTAGATATGCCTCTTATTATAAAGGTAGCATCTATTCCTAAGGAGAGAATGCAAGTATACTTTATTGATAACGAAGAGTATTTTAAAAGAAAAGCAACGTTTACAGATGAGGACGGAAAATTGTTTCCTGATAATGATGAGCGTGCTATCTTTTTTGCAAAAGGTGTAATTGAAACTGTAAAGAAATTAAACTGGGCACCAGATATTATCCATGTACACGGTTGGATGGCTTCTTTGCTGCCTTTATATTTAAAACAGTACTTTAAGGACGAGCCATTATTTACAGATAGTAAAGTGGTAACATCAATTTATGCTGAAGGGTATGAAGGTGACTTAGGTAAAGAATTAATTTCTAAAATTAAGTTTGATAAAATTGAAGAAGCATCATTAGAAGTTTTAAAAGATAGTTCTTATGTAAACTTAATGAAATTAGCTTCAGATAATTCTGATGGAGTTATTTTTGGATCTGAAGATGTTAATTCGGAGTTAACGTCATATGTTGAAAATAGTGAAACACCTACTTTAGATTATAAATCGCCAGATGAGTATGAATCAGCTTATTCAGAATTCTACAAAAGCTTAATGGCATAATCAAGAAATTAAAGATTATTATGAAGAGTACAAAGCAATTATTAGCTTTATTGGTTGTAGGGTTATTGTTTTTATCATGTGATAAGGATTATAGTACTATTGGTGAAGGATTAGTGAATGAAACTCATTTTAATCAAAAAGTAGATTCTGATTTTCAAATTAAAACGAAACAATATACTTTTGGAGGGTTGCCTGCAAGTGCTAATCCAGTTCAAACAGATAATTTATCCTATAATACCTTAGGGTTTTACAATCATCCAGTGTATGGTAGTACAACTGCAAATATTCTTTCTCAAGTTACATTAAGTGAGTATGACAAAGATTTTGGAACTAATCCTGCTGTTACAAGGGTAGTATTGTCAGTGCCGTATTTTAGTAGAAAAACAGCTACAGATCCTGACACATATGAGTTAGATTCTATTTATGGAAGTTCAGACATAAATTTGAAAATGTATAGGTCAAATTATTTTTTAAATGATTTTGATGCAAGTGGTGATGCCCAACAATATTATTCAAATGATGCTTCTTTAGCAGGAATAGAGGATGAACTGTTGTATGAACATGCGTCTTTTTTTCCTTCAAATTTAGAAAAAGAAGGTGATGAGGTAGACGGGGAGCCTGTTAAATTGTCTCCAAGGTTAAGAATTGATTCTGATACGCCTACTTCTGGTTTGATAATTTCAGATTTCGATTGGTTGGTTGATCCAGTTAATCAATCTAATTTATCATCAGCGAGTAATTTTAAAGATTTTTATAGAGGAATTTATTTTAAAGCAGAAGCGAATAGTGCAAACGGTGTTTTACTAGGTTTAGATTTATCAAATGCTGAGATAGAGGTTTTCTATGAGCATACAGATCCTGATGGAGGAGCAGCTCCTTTAGAAGGTTCTATTAAAATGTTATTTTCTGGAACAAGAGTTAATATACTTGAAAATGATTTTCCATACCCTGTTGTTGATCCAGATACAGATAGTCGCTATTTAAATGGAGGTCAAGGAGCTATGGTTGCAGTAGACTTATTTGGTGATGATTTAGATGATAACGGTATAGCTGATGATTTAGAGGATATAAGAGCTAAGGATTGGCTAATAAATGAAGCTTCTTTAGAGTTTTATGTAGATCAATCAACGCCAATGGGTGGTGAAAATGAGCCTGATCGTATATTTTTATACAATCTTGATGATAATAAAGTGTTATTGGATTATCAATTTGATAATACTTCAGAGAGCGACACAAATCTTACTCAGCTGAATCATTTAGGAAAATTAGAACGTGATGCTTCAGGTTTTGGAGTAAAATATAAGCTTCGTGTTACAGAGCATATCACGGATTTGATTCGTAATGACTCTACTAATGTTAGGTTAGGATTAGCGGTGACTAACAATGTTTTAGCATTAGGGAGTTCAAAATTGAAAACACCAATTGTAGTTGGAGATGATGATGAGGATCCAGCTAATTCAGAAAACGATGATATAAAAACAATATTTTCTTCTTCTGTAAACTCTCATAGAGGTACAGTATTGTATAATGAAAATGCAGTTGATGAGAATAAGAGAATAAAATTAACAATATATTATACTGAAGATAATCCTTCTGGAATTTAATAACTTTAGCGTATGTGTGGAATAGTAGGTTATGTAGGCTTTAGAGAAGCTTACCCCATTGTTATCAAAGGATTAAAGAGATTGGAGTATCGTGGATATGATAGTTCAGGAATAGCGCTTTTGGAAAACGGAAATATTAAGCTTTCCAAAACTAAAGGTAAAGTAGCTGATTTAGAAAGTAGAGCACAGGACGAAATTTCTTTAAATGGAACTTTAGGGATAGGGCATACACGCTGGGCAACTCACGGGGAGCCTAATGATGTGAATTCACATCCGCATATATCTAACTCGGGAGATTTAGTAATCATCCATAATGGTATCATTGAAAATTATGATCCATTAAAAAAAGAGTTGATGAATAGGGGGTATACTTTCTCTTCAGATACTGATACGGAGGTATTGATTAATTTAATTGAAGACGTTAAAAAAAACGAAGGGGTTAAATTAGGAAAAGCTGTTCGTATAGCATTAACTCAGGTAGTCGGTGCGTATGCAATTGCAGTGTTTGATAAAAACAGACCAGATGAAATTGTTGCAGCAAGAATGGGTAGCCCATTAGCAATAGGTGTTGGTGAAGACGATACAGAGTTCTTTGTTGCTTCTGATGCTTCTCCTTTTATAGAATATACAAATAACGCTATTTATTTAGAAGATGAAGAAATAGCGGTTATAAGAAAAGGAAAAAAAATAAAAATACGTAAAATATCGGATGATTCCATCGTTGATCCATACATTCAAGAGTTGCAATTAAACTTGGAGCAAATTGAAAAAGATGGGTATGATCATTTTATGTTGAAGGAAATACATGAGCAGCCTAATGCAATAACAGATACCTATAGAGGTAGAATGTTAGTGAATGAAGGTATCATCCGTATGGCTGGGATTGATGATAATATAGAGCGTTTTTTAAATGCTGAAAGAATCATTGTCGTAGCTTGTGGTACTTCATGGCATGCTGGTTTAGTTGCTGAGTATGTTTTTGAAGATTTATCAAGAATTCCAGTTGAGGTTGAGTATGCCTCTGAATTTAGATATAGGAATCCGATTATAACAGAAAAAGATGTAGTAATAGCGATTTCTCAATCTGGAGAAACGGCTGATACGCGTGCAGCAATTCAATTGGCGAAATCAAAAGGAGCTTTTGTTTTTGGAGTTTGTAATGTGGTAGGTTCTACTATTGCAAGAGAATCTGATGCAGGTGCATATACGCATGCTGGTCCTGAAATAGGAGTTGCATCAACTAAAGCATTTACTACGCAAATTACAGTACTGACATTAATTGCTTTGAAATTAGCAAAAGCAAAAGGAGCTATTTCAAATTCTGATTATCACATGCATTTGCAGGAGTTGGAGTTAATTCCTGAAAAAGTAAAAGAGTGTTTAACTTCAGATAGTCATATTAAAGAGATTGCTACTGTTTATAAAGACATGCCTAATTTCTTGTATTTAGGTAGAGGGTTTAATTTCCCTGTAGCTTTAGAGGGGGCGTTGAAATTAAAAGAGATCTCTTATATACATGCAGAAGGATATCCAGCTGCAGAAATGAAGCATGGTCCTATTGCTTTAATTGATGAGCAAATGCCAGTGGTTGTTATTGCAACTAAAAAAGGACATTACGAAAAAGTAGTCAGTAATATACAAGAGATAAAATCTCGTAAAGGAAAAATCATTGCTATTGTAAATAATGGAGATGTTAGTGTTCGTGAAATTGCAGATTATGTAATTGAAGTTCCAGAAACGTTAGAATTGTTAAGTCCATTATTAACGACTATACCGTTACAATTATTGTCATATCACATTGCTGTTATGAGAGAATGTAATGTTGATCAGCCACGTAACTTAGCAAAATCGGTTACTGTAGAGTAAAAAAAAGAACGATAAAATATATTTAAAAAGCATTTTGAGAAATCAAGATGCTTTTTTCATTGAAAAAAGCATTGAAAATTAATTTTAAAAGAATATCTTTGCACCGCGAAAAATGAGGTAAA
>Ga0209291_1000971_pt1 | contig 26673 bp, 21 predicted proteins | sample GOMGulsemesocosm_FD_184633 | JGI IMG/M metagenome (GOLD analysis project Ga0209291, IMG submission 184633) | Methane-oxidizing microbial communities from mesocosms in the Gulf of Mexico - GOM9B Gulf of Mexico (SPAdes) (version 2) | ecosystem: Environmental > Aquatic > Marine > Cold seeps...
AAGGCTGACGCTCTACCAGCTGAGCTACTCTCGCTAATAGACTTGGCAAATATAGGTAGTTTTATTATTTACAACCAAACTTTTTTAATAAAAAATTCCGCCAAATTTCAAGCCCCTAACTATCAAACAAATAAAACCTAAATACATCTCACTACAAGGTTTTATAAAAGTGATATCCAAATATTTCATAGCCTTCGTTGTAATAAAACTTATGTGAAGGGTAATTTTGAACATATGTATTTAACTCACTTGAATTGCACCCTTTTTCTTTTGCATAAACATGTATCCAATCGAAAAAACGCTTCCCCAATCCCTTACGCCTATATTCATTGGATATATATACATGATCTACCTCCATACTTTTACCAGAATAATGTCGTGTCATAAACCACATACCCGAAACACCTATTAATTTATCCCCATCATACATTGCTGCACATTCATAGTTTTGAGATGCCATTTCTAAAAAACGAGCTTCCAAAACTGTAGTTTCTGTATTTCCTTCTGTGTACTCTATCATCAGTGGAATAATATCTAAAATCTGATCTTTTAATAAAATTTTCATGGATATATTCATGCGCTAATTTGCTAATGTTTATTTTTGATTCTCAAATTTAGTCGAAAAAAATAGCGTTTGTTACATATGGAGCGAATTATTGAAACGGAACGATTATATCTCAGGAAATTCATGTTAAAAGATGCATCAGCATTATTTAAAATGAATAACAATCCTAATGTATTAGAATATACTGGTGATGCCCCTTTTAAGAACATTAAAGCCACTGAAGATTTTATAAGAAACTACAACCATTACGACAAATACAACATGGGACATTGGGTAGTTTGTGGCAAAAAACAAGGAGAACTGTTAGGTTGGTGTGGATTAAAATATCACCCAGAAGAAGATTATATTGATGTTGGCTATCGCTTTTTCGAGAAACACTGGAACAAAGGCTATGCAACCGAAGCTACAAAAGGGGTACTTTCCTACGCCTTTAATGTATTGCGAATTCAAGATGTTTATGCTTATGTTGATAAACGCAATCCAGGTTCATCAAAAGTCGCTGAGAAATCCGGATTAACTTTTATAAAAGAAGCCGTCCATGAAGGTAGCGCTACAAATATCTATCACATAAAAAATAAACTTGTAAACGTACAAGATATAATTACCCAAGAAACAATTGCAATAAGACATCAAGTGTTAAGACAAGGAAAACCAATAGAGACTTGTTCATTTGAAGGAGATAATTTAGCCTCAACTTTTCATTTAGGCTTACATTATTACGGTGAATTAATTGGTGTTGCAACTTTTATAAAAAATCAACATCCAGATTTCACTGAAGAAAATCAATTTCAATTACGCGGAATGGCCATTTTACAACCGTTTCAAGGGAAGAAATTAGGAAATGTATTGCTAGAAAAAGGGCTTCAACAATTAAAACTATTGAATGCTGATTTAATATGGTGCAATGCTAGAGAAATCGCTGCAAATTTTTATTCTAAATTTGGTTTTAACATCTATGGCAAACCTTTTGATATACCAAACATAGGTAAGCATAATACCATGTTTAAAATTATTAACTAGATATTTAACGCCTTTTTAGTACCATTAAAAGTTTTTCAATCAGATTGCATATATACACAATTGATTAGCTACTAATAATTTCGTAACTTTAATACAGACGCAAACCAAATCATGAGAGGACGTAAATTAAAAATAAGATTATTAATAGGTGTTGCCATTATAGCTTTCGCATACATACAAAGGTGTAATAGACAAGAGATAAACCCATATACCGGAAAAAAACAAGCGATTTCAATGACAACAGATCAGGAAATAGCTATTGGTTTACAAAATGCACCAATTATGGCAAAACAACATGGAGGCTTATACCCTGATGATCGTTTACAAGCATATGTAGATATGGTAGGAAATAAATTAGTAAATTCAAGCTTAGCAAAAGAAACTCCATATAAATATGATTTTCATTTATTAGCAGATGATCAAACAATAAATGCATTCGCGCTACCTGGAGGACAATGCTTTATCACTTATGCATTATTAAGCAAACTTGAGAACGAGGATCAATTAGCTGGTGTTCTGGGGCATGAAATAGGACACGTTTTAGGAAAACATTCTGCAGAGCGAATTACCGAATCTGAATATTGGAGTACTGTAACCGCTGGTGCTTCTGTTGTCGATCTTGGAAGTGTTGCTGGTGGAATTGGAAAAAATACACTACTAAGAAACGGTAGAGGAGATGAACTTGAAAGTGATGAATTAGGCGTTAAATTTATGATTGATGCTGGTTACAATCCCGAAGCAATGATTGGTGTTATGCAAATTTTAAAAACAGCCGCTGGACCAAACAGAGTTCCTGAATTTCAAAGCTCACACCCAGATCCTGAAAATAGAATTGAAAAAATTAAAGAAGCAATTAAAAAACATAAACACTAGCCTTTGAATAGAACTTTACTTTATATCATGTTTTTTTGTGGAATATTAATTTTGTCTTGTAAAAAACAACAAGATTTAACATTAATAGAAAACACAAATAGTACATCTACAGAAAAACAATTTGTTTCTGTCTCTAGTAATGTGCTTAATGATGTATTGCAAAATCTAAAAAACGATTCTTTATCTTTTACTATCAAAAACAAGGACTCAGTACTTGCTTTTTATGAAATTCGTAACGGTAAGGCTGCCTGGGAATCTATTAAAAATAGAAACATACTTTACTCAGCAATTAAAAACACGGATAAACAAGGTTTGAATTCTTCAGATTATAACTTTAAAGAAATTGAAAAAATTATCAACTCTGACCCTTTCAGTACTAAAAACAACGCTGCAATTGATTTATTATTTACCGACACTTACTTATTGTATTCATATCATTTAGCTAATGGGAAAATTAATCCTAAAAAACTTTATGATGATTGGAAATTAGATTCAAATATATTTGAATTCAATTCAATATTAAGTAAATCATTAAATGATAATTTACTTTCTAAATCATTTCAAAAATTCATACCTCAACATAAAGTTTACAAACAATTAATTAACCAACTCTCTACCTCTAAAGTTATAGTTAATAACGATTCCTTACGAACAATTACAAAACATGGATCAAAAATAAGACCTAATAAAAGAAACACTAGAATAATCAATATTAGAAAACGATTAAATGAATTAGGTTTTTTACAAGACTCATTGGTTACAACATCAGAGGTATTGGATACATTATTGCAAGAGAGCATACGTAAGTTTCAAACATCAAAAAAATTAAAAACCGACGCGATAATTGGTACTGCAACTATTGATGCACTAAATGAAAGTTACCTAGACCAATACCATAGTGTTTTAGCTAATTTAGAACGTTGGAGGTGGTTTCCTAGAAACTTAGGGAAAAACTATATTCTAGTTAATATTCCTGATTATAAACTGAAACATGTAACTAAAAAGGATACTGCTACTTATACGATTATTGTAGGAAAAACTGCTCGTAAAACTCCAGTGTTTAGCTCTAGACTAAGTTATTTAGACTTTAATCCTAAATGGTACATTCCTCCTACAATTAAAAAAGAAGACATTATACCTGCTGCAACCAAAGACATAGATTATTTACGACGAAAAAACATTTCCGTATTCAATAATCAAGGGAAACAATTGGTTTTGGATTCTATTAACTGGAACTCAAATACACCTTCATCATACCGATATGTACAAGGTTCTGGAAATAATAATGCTTTAGGTAGAGTCAAAATTATTTTTCCTAATAAATTTTCTGTGTATTTGCATGACACACCTAGTAAATCTTTATTTACGAAAAACTATCGCGCTAGAAGCTCAGGCTGTGTTAGAGTACAAAACGTATTTTCTTTAGCTAGTGATATCTTAAACATCTCTGACGAAAAAATCATAAGTTTAATAGACACTAATCAAACCAAAAGAATTTATGTAAAAGATGATATTAAGGTTCATTTTCTCTATTGTTCTGTTGTCTTTAATAATAAAGAGGAACCAATATTTTTAAATGATGTCTATAAATTAGATAAAGAGTTAGCTCAAAAATTAGCTAATTAATTTAGAATTTGTTTTGTAATTTTTATTTGGGTGATAAATAAATAAACAAGATTTGTTTTTTATTGTATTAATTATTGCTGTATTTACCGCTGTAGGAACAGCAGGACAACCTAAACTACGCCCTAACCTTCCGTTACGTTTTGCAAAATTAGGATTTGAATATTTAGCTCCGTGAAAAACAACATAACGCTTTCTTGCATTACTATTAAACCCTTTTTCTTGACCATCTAAAAACAATGATAATCCGTTTTTACCATAATACGTATTATCAGTCACATAAAATCCTAGTGAACTTTGATTAGAATTATTTGTGTTCGAAAATTTAGTAGCAAACTCACCACCTGTATTTCTTCCATGAGCAACAACTGTATTAAACAATACTTTATTAGTTGTCATATCTAAAACCCATAACCTTTTAACCGTAGATGAAAGACTAAAATCAATAATTGTTAACGTTTCATTTTTGATTTTTCCTTGAGCCTTTAATTTAGAATATCCTTTAATTGCATTAGTAAAACTTTCTAACTTAGGCATTGTTGAATTCTGATTTGTGAAAATTTTATACAATGTTAAAATCTCAACATCTTCCTCAATTGAAGCAACAATTTCATTAGGATTAGTATTTATAGTATATGGGGTAGTAAAAGACGATAAAAAAATAATAGTAAGTAATAGTGGTAATAAACGTAATTTCATAGGTCAAGTAGGTTGGGTTTGGTTCTTTTTTCAAAGAGATCAAATATATCATTTTATTAACAATAACCAAAAATAACTATGTAAAATACATAAATCATGTTGTAAAACCACTATTTAATGAAGAATAACATGTTTTACGTATCAATTAGACAAAATCTATCATTTACAAGGGATATTACCAAGTATATAAACCAAAAAAAATGCTACTTGAGTTTATCAAGTAGCATTTAACCTTTAAAGCTAACTAGCTCTATTTTTTATTCTTCATTTCTTTTAATAGCTCATAAGCTTCTGTTGCTCCAGATCTTTCTGCATATTGCACTACAGAAGTTCCATGCTTGTCAACTGCTTTAATATCAGCTCCTTTTTCAACTAAGAGCTTGATAATTTCAATTCTATTATATCGAGCCGCATACATTAATGGAGATTTTCCTCCAGAATATTTATTTACACTAACTCCCATTTTAATTAATTTCTTAACGGTTTCAATATCGTTTTTAGAAATAGACTGACAAAATGGACTAACATCTACGATAGATAGTTCTGTCAGTTTTTGTAAATCGTTTTGCGAATTGTTTTCTTTAATTGAATTTGCGTTAGCTATTAACCCAAAAGCTAATGCAGCTGTTAAAATGTAATTTTTCATGATTTTTTTGATTTTTGATTAATGATGTATTCTACTATAAAAATAAACAATACCAATACAGTAACATCCTGATTATACACCTATAACATAAGTTTAACTTTATTTTCAATTTCTGTTAAAGAAAACCAAATAAAAAATTCACAAGATAAAAACCTCCTTTAGCATAAAGCATTTGTTCGTATCTTTGCTCGAAAATCAATATACTAGACACATTAGTTGTGTAGTTAACAATAACACTGTCCATTCGAGATAACTCTTGGAGGATTAAACCCATTGATGGGATTAACAAATTATATGAGCAAGAAAGCAATTCTTTTAATACTAGATGGATGGGGAATCCCTGAAGATAAAAATGCTTCAGCAATTCACCATGCAAACACACCTTATATAGATAGTCTATACAATGATTATCCAAACGCAACATTATTAACCCACGGAATGAATGTTGGATTACCTGACGGACAAATGGGTAATAGTGAAGTAGGACACATGAATTTAGGTGCCGGAAGAATTGTTTATCAGGATTTAGCAAAAATAAACTTAGCTATTCAAAACAATACATTAAAAGACGAACAAACGCTTATTAATGCATTTTCTTATGCGAAAGAACAAAATAAAAATGTTCACTTTTTAGGTTTAGTATCCGACGGTGGTGTTCATGCACATATTAATCATATAAAAGGATTGGTAGATGTTGCTGAAGACTTCGGAATAAAAAACTCTTATATTCACGCGTTTACTGACGGAAGAGATGTAGATCCTAAATCAGGAATAAATCATATAACTGATTTACAAAACCATATTAAAAACAAAAACACAACCCTAGCTTCTGTCATAGGTCGTTATTACGCAATGGATAGAGATAATAGATGGGAACGTGTTTCAGAAGCCTATAATTTATTGGTTAATGCAAAAGGTACTCAAACCGAAAATATTGAAACTGCTATACAGCAAAGTTATACTGACGGAATTACAGATGAATTTATAAAACCAATTGTAATCACTGAAAAAGGGACTCCTATAGCTACAATCAAGGAAGATGATGTTGTTATATTCTTTAACTTCAGAACTGATCGAGGAAGAGAATTGACTAATGCGTTAACACAAAATGATTTTCCTGATTTCGGAATGCAAAAATTAAACTTGCATTTTACCACTTTAACAAATTACGACGAGTCATTTAAAGGGATAAATGTTGTTTTCAATAAAGATAATATTAAAGATACTTTAGGAGAGACTATTTCAAAAGCAGGGAAAACGCAAATACGAATTGCTGAAACAGAAAAATACCCACATGTTACTTTTTTCTTTAATGGAGGTAGAGAAGAATCATTTGATAATGAAAAAAGAATTCTTTGTCCATCACCAAAAGTCGCAACCTATGATTTGCAGCCAGAAATGAGTTCGCATGATATCGCTAAAGCCATCGTTCCTGAAATAAACACACAATGGGCTGACTTCATCTGTCTGAATTTTGCAAACCCTGATATGGTTGGCCATACAGGAAGTATGGATGCAGCAGTAAAATCATGCGAAGCAACAGATACCTGTACAAAACAAGTTATTGAAGCTGCTTTACAAAACGGATACACAACTATAGTGATTGCAGATCATGGTAATTGTGAGAAAATGTTTAATGAGGATGGTAGCCCACATACCGCTCATACAACTAATCCAGTACCTATTATTGTAGTTGATAATGATATTAAAACTGTAAACGAAGGGGTTTTAGGAGATGTTGCGCCAACTATATTAAAACTATTAGGGATTGAAAAACCAGAATTAATGACCCAAAACTCATTAGTTTAAAATCTAATAAAACAAATAATATTTTACGTATTTTTACACCTTACAACAAATAAATGATTTCAAAAGACAACCTTCTTATCGCTGTAGACTTTGACGGAACAATAGTTGAAGATGCTTACCCAAATATTGGAAAGCCACAATTATTTGCCTTTGAAACCATGAAAAGATTGCAGAATGACGGACATCGGTTAATCCTATGGACATATAGGTGTGGTAGCAAACTTAATGATGCTGTAGAATTTTGCGAACAAAACGGTATTGAATTTTACGCAGTAAATAGTAGTTTTCCTAATGAAGAATATACCGGTAAAGAAAGTAGAAAAATTGGCGCTGATTTATTTATTGACGATCGAAATATAGGCGGTTTTATTGGTTGGGGAGAAATATACCAACTATTAACAAATGAAGCTGCACCAAGCTTAAAAGCAAAACGAAAAAGTATATTTTCATATTTTAAAAGCTCAGATGATTAAAATAGAAAAACAGCAATGAATTATAATTCACTGCTGTTTTTCTATTTTAATATTATTTCAACACTTATTTTATACCATCAAAATAAGCTTTAGCGATACTCTCTCTATGATTAGGATGAGCAATTTTCACTAATTCAGCAACACGTTGTTTTATTGTTTTTCCGTATAAATTAGCTACTCCGTATTCTGTAACCACATAATGAACATGTGCCCTTGTAGTAACTACACCTGCCCCTGTTTTTAAAAACGGTACTATCCTACTTATTCCTTTACTTGTTTGTGATGGTAATGCCAGTATCGCTTTTCCTCCATTACTAAGTGATGCTCCTCTAATATAATCCATCTGTCCGCCAACTCCAGAATACATTTTTGTCCCAATAGAGTCTGCACAAACTTGCCCTGTAACATCAATCTCAATCGCTGAATTGATTGCCACCATTTTTGGATTTTTCTTGATTATAGATACATCGTTTACATAATCTGCTGAGCGCATTTCTATAAACGGATTATCATCCACATAATCGTATAATTTTTGAGTACCCATCAAAAATGTAGCCATTGATCGTCCTGGATTAACTCCTTTAAAATCACCATTAATAACATTCTTTAGTATTAAATCTATCACTCCATCAGAAAACATTTCTGTATGCAGACCTAAGTTTTTATGATTTCCTAATCTTGATAAAACGGCATTAGGAATACTTCCAATTCCCATTTGCAAAGTACTTTCGTCCTCAATTAACTCTGCAACAAAATCCCCTATTTTATTTTCTATTGCACTTGGCTCAGGTAATAAATGTTCATGTATTGGTGATTCATGTTCTACAAAAACATCTAATTCGGATATATGAATAATTCCATCACCATGAGTTCTTGGCATTTTAGGATTTATTTGAGCAATTACCTTTTTTGCGTTACCAATAGCAGCTAAACTTGCTTCTACAGAAACCCCCAATGAACAATACCCGTGCTTATCAGGAGGGGATACCTGAATAAAAGCTACATCAATAGGTACAATATTACGTTTAAACAAAATAGGCAACTCACTTAAAAAAACTGGGGTATAAGAGCCATTCCCCGCTTTTAAAGTGTGTCGAACATTTTTACCAATAAAAAATGAATTCACATGAAAGCTATCTTTATAAACAGGATCAGCATATGGAGCTTTACCTTCTATATGAAGATGCGAAACTTCTACATTTCTTAGCTCTTCGTGCCTAGCAGACATTGCATCAATTAATATTTGTGGCGCTGCAGCCGCCGCCTGAATATATACCCTATTGTTTGACTTAATAACTTTCACTGCTTCTTCTGCAGATACGGATTTATACATAATCTTTATTATTTTGAGATACAAAAATACAACCTAAAAATAGTTGAAAAACTGTCAAAAATCATTTTTCAAAACATTTTTTACATCTTAAATTCTAACTTTTTAAATTAGTATATTTGCGGTCAAACTTAGCTTACAATGATTAAATTAAAATCAAAAGAAGAAATAGAAATCATGCGTGAAAGCGCCTTAGTGGTTTCAAAAACATTAGGAGTTATTGCTTCAGAAATAAAACCTGGTGTTACTTCATTACATCTAGATAAATTAGCAGAAGAGCACATTAGAGATCTAGGAGCTATTCCTGGTTTTTTAGGCTTATATGATTTCCCTAACACCTTGTGTATTTCTCCAAACGCCCAAGTAGTACACGGAATACCCAGCAACAAACCTTTAATAGAAGGTGATATTTTATCAGTTGATTGTGGTGCAATTTTAAATGGCTATTATGGAGATCATGCATACACTTTTGAAGTTGGTGAGGTAGCTCCTGAAACCAAAGAGCTTTTAAAAGTTACCAAAGAAAGCTTATATGTTGGTATACGAGAATTTAAAGAGAATAACCGTGTTGGTGATGTAGGGTTTGCCATACAAAAATACTGCGAAGATCGTGGATATGGTGTAGTTAGAGAACTTGTTGGGCATGGTTTAGGAAAAAAAATGCACGAAGATCCACAAATGCCTAACTACGGAAAACGTGGTAGAGGTAAAAAATTTAAAAACGGATTAGTTGTTGCAATAGAACCTATGATAAACTTGGGAACTCATAAAATTGAACAACTACGTGACGGCTGGACTATTTTAACTCATGACAGAAAACCATCTGCTCATTTCGAACACGATGTAGCCATAGTTGACGGAAAACCTCAACTACTCTCTACTTTTGACTATATCTACGAAGCGTTAGGAATTACAAGTAATGAAGAAGATGAATTCAGAAAGAAATAGAAATAATTCTTAATGAAGAAAATCTTCAAAATCATACTTAACACCATACCAAGACCTCTTTTAATTAGGGTGAGTTATTTGGTTCGTCCTATTTTAGCGTTTCTTCTTAAAGGAAACACATTTACAGATCCAATTGACGAGAAAAGTTTCAGTACTTTTCTTCCATATGGATATGAAAATCAGAGAAATAACGTATTATCCCCTTCTACCCTTTCATTAGAACGACATAGACTATTATGGATCTTTTTAAAAAATAAAACTGACTTCTTTACGAATACCGAAAATAAAAAAGTATTGCACTTTGCACCTGAACAATGTTTTTATAAACGCTTCAGAACACAGCAAAATATTCAATACACTACTACCGACTTACTTTCCCCATTAGCAGATGTAAAAGCAGATATTTGCAATCTCCCTTTTGAAGATAATAGCTATGATATTATTTTTTGTAATCATGTTTTAGAGCACATTCCTGATGATACTAAAGCAATGCAAGAATTATACAGAGTACTAAAACCTAAAGGAATGGCCATACTCCAAATCCCTCAAGATTTATCTCGTGAAACTACTTTTGAAGATAATTCAATTACAGACAAAGCTACTCGCGCGAAAATATTTGGTCAATATGATCATGTTCGAGTGTATGGTAAAGACTACTTTGACAAACTAAGGAACTTTGGATTCACTGTAAACGAAGTTGATTACACCGATAATCTATCTGAAAACGAGGCATATAAATATTGTTTAGCCAAAGGTGAAATTCTTCCAGTGTGTTTTAAATAGGCTCCATGCCTATTTAAATTTATTTTTCACTAAACCTCTTATTAAATATATTTCACAACACAATAAATTCACTTTACAACAAAATACGTAAAAGCATCAATATACCTCATATCTTTATAAAACCAATAAGACTTATTCCCCAAAGAAACTATAGTCTTAATTTATATAAGAGTACCCCAACTCTTATATAAACATTAAAAACAAAATACTTACACCCAAATAAATTACAAGTCTTTCTTTAGAAGAGCACCCCAACTCTTCTAAAGCTGAAGACAAAACAAAAAGCTTAGTATCTAGATACTAAGCTTTTTGTTGTTTAATAGATTTAATAAACCCTATGGAAAATTATTTAAACCAAGCGTTTTCAATTGCTTATTATCATCCTCATAAATAAAATACACTTTCAACTCAGGATGGGATTTTAATAATTTTGTTACTTTTTCTATCCCCATTGCTTTAAAAGCAGTAGCGTATGCATCAGCTACTGCGCATGTTGGAGCTATTACTGACACACTCAATATATTAGTTTTACTTGGGTAACCTGATTTTGCATTAATTATATGAGAATATTTAGCACCATTTGCATCTACCTTGAATTTACGATATACGCCAGATGTTGCCATAGCAGCATTTTTTAAGCCTATAACTTTTTTATGACTTTGGGTTCCATCAAAATTAGGCTCCTCAACCCCTACTCTCCATGAATTTGAAGAATTAATATTAATTCCTTTGGCAACAATTTCCCCTCCAATATCAATCAAATAATTTTGATGTCCATTTATATCTAAAAACTCAGCAATTACATCCAACCCATACCCCTTACCTATAGCATTAAAATCGATAAAAGCTGTTTTTGAATTTTTGAGTTTACTTCCGGATACGCTTAAATTATTAAAACCTACTGAATACATTAAACTATCAATTTTAATACTATCCAAAGCTACTATTTTACCTTCCGGTCCAAAATTCCATGCATTTACTAAAACCCCAATAGTTGGATCAAAAAAACCATTAGTCTCCTCATAAATTTCTTTTGAAACTTTAAATACTTTTTTAAAATGACGATCAACTAAAACTGTAGTATCTCCCTTATTTATTTTTGAGATATCCGAAGTAGGTACGTAAGTAGATATTGATTTATTTATTTCAGAAAAAAGACTATCGTATTGTTTAGAATAATCCAATTCATTATCATCAAAAAATTGAATATTATAATAGGTGCCAAAAACTTCTCCTGACGTGAAATTATTAATAGGTTTATTCTGTTCTTTACAAGAAATTAGTACTAACAGAAACAATATTGCTATTTTTTTCATTTCTATGTTTTTAATTCATATCAATATCAAGTGACTGCACACCTATATAGTCCAATAAATAAGGTTGATCTAAATACACAGGATCCCCCGTTACATCTTTATTCCCCAAACCTACTCCAGCATACAATACTTTTGCATCTTTACTCCTAGCATGCTCTCGGAAAGTTTCCATCCATACTACATCATAATCATCTGGAGATTCAGGTAATAAAACTGCTTTTACAATTACAAAGTAATATTGCGCATTTTTATCTATACAAACGTACTGTGGATTCCTTTTTAACTGACTATTAATTGCCACAAACTCATACCCTTGCTCCTCAAGATCTTTACCAACAATATTCATTGCTAAATTATGTAGTTCCTGTTTATTAAGTGGTTTAGACATTACTAATATTTCCCTTTCTTTTTATTACGTAAGTTATATGATTTATCTCCTCTTGTTTTAGGCTTCTTATATTTTGCAGCAATTTCTCTTCTGTATGAGCCACCTTCATTTACCTTGCTATTTTTTTCGCTTTTTTCATGAAAAGCAGGTCCAGGAGCATCTTCATCTACAGGTTTTGTATGCGGATTATTACGTTCAATATGCTTCGGACGTTCCTCAGGAGTTAAACGTTCTGAAATTTCTACTTCCTCAGGAAATTCCATTTTTGGAATTTCATAATTCATTAACTCTTCTATAGCATTTTTGTCTTCTTGCTCTTTTGGCGTCGTAAACAATACTGTTTTCCCTTCATGTTCTGCCCTACCTGTTCTACCAATACGGTGCATGTAGTTTTCAGCAAAGTTTGGTGTGTCAAAATTAAATACATGAGAAATTTCATCTAAATCTAATCCACGTGCCATTACATCAGTAGCGACTAATATTCTGTTTTCACCTTCATCAAACTGGCGAATAGAACGGATTCTATAATTTTGAGTTTTATTGGAATGTATTACACATACATCAGCCCCAAAGATTTCCTCCATTACCTCAAACAATCTATCAGCACTCTTTTTATTGGAAACAAAAACTAATACTTTACTATACGTTTGTGTGTCTTTTATAATATGCGCTAATAAATTTATTTTAGTATAAAAATTAGGAACATCATAACATTGTTGTTCAATATTATCTAAGGGAGTACCACTTACTGCAATAGATATTTTTTCTGGAGATCTAAAAAAATCTGTAATTAAAGCATCTACATCATCCGTCATAGTTGCAGAAAACATAATATTTTGTCTCTTAGGAGGCAAAACATCAAATATGTTAAGTAATTGAAATCGGAACCCTAAATCAAGCATTACATCTACTTCATCAATTACTAATTTTTGAACTGATTTTAATTGTATCGCTCTACTTATAGCTAAGTCATATAAACGTCCTGGAGTAGCTACAATAATATCTGTTCCTTGAGCTACTGCCATTTTTTGGGTGTTGATATTTGTACCACCATACACTCCTAACACACGTACATTAATATATTCTGCAAGTTTTTCTATTTCTTCAACAACTTGCAATACTAATTCACGAGTAGGAACCAATACAAGCACCCTAGGGTTAACTTGTTTAGAAAACTTTAGATCACGTAAAATAGGCATCATATAAGCAAAGGTTTTTCCTGTACCTGTTTGTGCAATACCTACTATATCCTTACCTGAACGTACCACATTAAATGCTTCTGCTTGTACAGGTGTTGGATGTTCAAACCCCATATCATCAATTGCATACTGCAACTGCTTGGATAAATTCAATTCTTTAAACGTAATCATTCCTATTAATTTTCTGCAAAGGTACTGTTTCTATATTACAGATTACTTATCAAGGGTTAAAAACAAAAAAACCAATGCATTCCTGCATCGGTTTTTTGTTTTTATAAAGAGCTACCTATCTAATGATTAATTTTTTCATTATTCTTTCACCACCAGTTGTAACATTTATTATGTACATTCCAGACGACAAGTGATTCAAGTTAATTTTCTCATTAAATGTTTTATTATACTCGTATTCATTCTTAAATACAGACCTACCTCTAACATCATAAATATCAATTAAAGTTTTTTCTTCTGAGTTCGAAGAGAAGTTAACTGTGAAAGTTCCATTGTTAGGGTTTGGAAAAATCTTAAAATCATTCACTACCTCTTCTTCCACCCCTAATACTAATGGTTCTGCAGAGCAAATTTCCATGCTAAAATTTAAAAACTCTCCACCATCATCCCTATGACTATCGGTAGCAGAAAGTACCCAATCACCATTAACTCCTTCGCCATCAAAAGCAGATAATGCACTCTCTGGTATTGTTATACCACCAACTGCTGGAACAGAAGTACTACAAACTAATACTGAACCTTCATCATCATAAGTAACATTAATATCATCAGTACCATCATCACATTTACTGTTTGCTAATAATAGAATTTCTGTTCCATTTGGGGACATCAATTTTATATCCATATCACCAGCCCAAATATGCTGAATATTAACTGTTACATTAATATCTGTTATTGTTTCTGTTACCGGAACACCAGAAACATTTAATGTCGATGTTGCCGTAAAAGGGTATTGACCTGGACTTCCACCACTTGGTATGGTAATATTGTTTTGTGTAGAATTATAAACCGCACAAGTTGGTGTTACGGTTGTAAAACTTCTTGCAGCACCATAAGTACCATTCCCACAACTGTTATTTGGTGCAATTCTCCAATAATAAGTCGTATTAGACAACAATCCATTAACTTGTATTTGATCAGATGTTGATGAATAAGTCCCTACTATACTAGAAAAAGCCATATCTGTAGCTACTTGAATATCATAACTAGTTACATTTATATCTTGACTCCAGGCCAAAGGAGTTATTGTACCTACTCCTGTAGCAGAATCTGGAGGAAACACCAATGTTTGAGCTCCAAAAGTTGCACTATACACCTCAAATGTAATAACCTCAGCTCTAGTTACAGAATTACTAGTTGCAGTAATGGTTACAGGATAATTACCTGGTGTTACTCCTACAGTATTCAATAAACTCATCGCTAAGTTTTGAGTACTGTTAATGTTATTTGAAGAAAAACTTACTGTTGTACCTGATGGGTTACCAGAAGCTGAATAAACAGTATTTTCACTAAACCCAGAGAAAACAGCATTATTAATAGCTACTGTTGGAGTATCTCCAGTACAAATAGTCTGACTCTTATCAGCTTCTGTAACAGTCATTACAAAAGTTGGAGAAGATGGTGCTATAATTGAAAAGTTCGTGTTAGATATATCATAAAAAATATTATCCGCTGCTTCTACCATAATCCTAGCTGTACCAGTTATGTTGTTAGGTACTGTAATTGATTCAGACCCATCATTTGGCGTATTTGATAAAATCGTATATGGATACGTATATCCTCCATCTATTGATAATTTAATATTTACATTCTGACAGTTGATTGTTGCGTTTGTTGTTGATCCAACATTCCAAGTTACCATCTGACTACTTGCTACTTCCCAAGAAACTGCTGTATTTGGAACTGACATTGTAAAAGGTGTTACATCCTCGACATCTACAACTAATAATTCAGAATCTGTCTGACCTATTCCATTTGCAAAACCACTAGCATTATCTCTAACTACTAAGGCAAAATTCAATGTTCTTGCTACAGAAGGAGTAACCTCCCATGTTGGCGTTAAATCATTTGCAACTACATCTCCTATACTTGGCATAAATCTATCTGGCGAAACTGTAGGTAAAACTGAACGATATACAGGCCCATCTGTTGCTGTAGAAGAAGGAGTCCCTGTTCCCATACCTCCTGGTTTAGGATCATTTTGAGACCATCCAAAAGTATGCTCTGCGGTTCCATCAGGATCGGTTGAAGCCCCTCTTAAAACAAAAGGAGTAGACTTAGGAATATAAAATTTTGCTCCCTCAGTTATTGCTACTGGAGGTTTATTTGTTAAAGCCATTTCTACTGCACATGAACTACTTGTTCCTGTTTGAATATTTGTAGTTATATCGCGAATAGTTACATAGTTAAAATGCGCATCACTCTGGTTTTGTACATTAGAAGCACATATACCAGCGTACCCCATAATTGAACTACCACTTCCAGGTTCAACTTCGGTTGTACCATTACCACTTACACATCCTGAACTTGATTGTGTATGGTATCCGTCTAATTGATGCCCCATTTCATGAGCTACATAATCAATATCAAAAGGATCCCCAGTAGGATTAGCTCTTCCGGTCATCCCACTACCTTTAAATCCTGTTCTCTCAAACGGAGCACTTGCATCAGAACAAACACAGCCTAAGCATCCGGCATTTCCTCCACCAGAGGTATTAAAATTATGCCCAATATCATATAAGCTCTCATCATTTAAAGTTGTTGAAATAACCTCTTGTGTTTTTGCGTTATACTCTCCACTCCAAGGATCAGTACCACCGTTATAATAAATCAACTCATCATTACGAGCTATAAATATTAAAGTCATAGCTAAGTCTCTTTCAAAAATTTCATTTACTCTATTAACCGTTATTGCCATTTGAGCCTGTATGTTTGCTTTTTTCTGAGCATCTGTACCTGCACCATCAAAAATAGCTCCATACTCCCCTGTACAAGTCTGCGCTAAACGATACGTTCTTAATTTCTGATCATCTGCATCTACCCTACTGGTTGACACACCATTTTCTAGTGATTTCAATTTTACTCCTTGATCAGTTAGACACTCAAAATCCTGATTATCTGCTCCCAATGAATTTTTATCATACACCATATAAGTTTTTCTATCTTCAGTATAAGGATCTACATACATAGAATTCCTTTTTCCAGAAAGTGTCATGGTGTGTAATCCAAATTGAGTAATACTAAAACGCATTGTTGCAGTAGGGTCATCAACACCTACAGCTTTATATGTTTTAATCATAGGGAACTTTTCCGCTAAACCAGGTTCCATTATTGGGGATTCAGAAATTCTGAATCTTTCAAAAGTACCTTCTGGAGTAGGGAATTCAGCTATTATACTTGATTTACCTGCAAACTCACCTCTTAAAGGAGCCCCTTGGATAGACAGCTTAAACTGCTCCAGGTCCAATTCAAATACTTCGAAATGTTTGGGATGAGATGCTCTACGCACCTTTAATTCAGATTCTAATTTTTCTTTTGAAGTTTTTTTCCAGTACGAATTTCTATTTTGAGAAAATAAAAACATCGTACAAAAAGTCATTAACAGCAGTAACAGTTGCTGTTTTTTCGGGTAGTTTTTTTTCATTTTTCGGTTTTTTTGGTTTTTTTGGTTTTTTTGGTTGTTCAATATACAGAATTATCAATTAACAACAAAAAAAGCCGACACATTGCTGTGTCGGCTTTTAGTTTTAATTAAATTAATTCTTATTGAATAACAATCTTTTTGGTAGCTTTCTTATCACCACTTTCAACGTTTAATAAATAAACCCCTGAAGCCATTCCAGTAAAATTAACTTCTTTATTAAATGTTACCGAATTATTACTATGTAATTTTGAATACACATTTCTTCCTCTTAAGTCATATAAAGACATTTTTACATCTTGATTTGAACTTAAATTAACAGTAAACAAACCATTTGATGGATTTGGATATACTGTAAATTCATCAAAATTTCCTTTTTGTTCTTCTACAGACAATGTAGCAACTGTACCCGTTTTACAAATTTCTAAGGCAACAGAATTAAACACTTTAACGTCAGCCGCAATATTTGCTGCCATAAATGTCCAGTCACCATTCATTTCTTCTCCGTTTAAACCACTTAAAGGTTCAGCTGGAGGACCAACAGTTGCAGGTACAGCTGCCCCAGTTGTTGTTGCGTTTCCACAAACGATAGCTCCAGCAGCATCTTCATCCCACACAACTTGCATATTTGATCCTGTTGCACATGAGTTTGGATACAAATAAGCTCTTGTACCTCCAGCACTAATAATTGCTAAATGCATACCAGCATTTAAACCAGTCATATCATATTGTACATTTACATCAGTAATTGTTCCTGAATCAGCAATATTTTGATTACCAAATAATTCAAATGCAGTTGCATTTGAACCCAAAGTTGTATTCATATTAAAGTTATATGTTGTACATACTTCTCCCGAAGTTAACGTATAACCAATACCTATACGACCAGAAACATTAAAGAAGATATTCCCACTTCCTTTAACCATTACAATACAATTGTCTTCTGTAACATTTGGCACCGTAATATCATGAGAACCATCATTAGGAACAGCTGATGCTAAAACAGTTGGAAAAGTCACCCCTCCATCTATAGATAATAAAATATCTACATTAGGAGTATTTACAGTTCCTGTATGTGTGTTAGCTCTATTCCAAGTAACAGTTTCTGTTGCATTCTGAACCCAAGATGTATTTGCGGGTTGAGAAGTTACGGTAAATGGTCCGGCTGTAGTTTCAACATCAACTAACATTGCGTCATTTGCTGTTTTCCCTCCTGTTGGATGATTATCTCTTACCGTTAACTCAAAGTTGATATCTCTATCTTGGTTTGATAATTTTTCCCAAGTAGTAGACACCCCACCATTTTGAAGAATATCTTGCATTCTAGGTATATATCTCGTTGGATTAGTAGTTCCTTCAAAAGAACGAGCTAACGGCCCTGAAGCAGTATTATCTGCAGGAATTCCAGAAGGACCTAAATCATATTGTTCCCATGTATAGGTATGAGATCCTGTACCATCAGCATCAGTAGACGAACCTACTAACATATATGGCGTAGACATTGGTATAATAAAATTTCCTCCAGCATCAGCTGTAGGCGTAGCATTGTTTGTTGCAATAGTTTGGGTAGCACAATTACCTCCAGCTGGATGTGTTACAAAATCCCAAATCATTTGTAAACTTTTTTGGTGAAAATAAGGATCACTGTTTGCTTGTACATTGTCTGACCCACAAATACCCGCATAAGCCATTATTGTTGTTCCACTTCCAGGTTCATAAGCGTTAGTTGCTTCTCTGTTACCACCAGCACAATTACCTTGGTTACCATTAAATGTATGTGGAGCACCAAACTGATGTCCTAATTCATGCGCAACAAAATCAATATCATACGGGTCTCCAACTGGCTGAGGGCCACCAGTAATTCCTCTTGCTTTAGTTGAATTATTACAAGGCGAGTTTAGAGTAGCTAATCCTCCACCACCTGTACTGAATGTGTGTCCTACATCATAGTTTCCATTTCCAATAACAGCATCAATTACCGTTTGACTATCACCAATTAAATTCCCAGCATCATCATTATCTAAGTTATCATTTTCAGCTAAGAATATAATAAGATCATTATTCCCTACTAAGGTCATACGTATAGAAAAATCTCTTTCATACACAAAGTTATTTCGCGTCATGGTAACAACAACAGCAGCCATTACAGCAGCTCTTCTTGTGGCAGCAGGAGCTATATCAGGTATCCCCGCAGCTTGCCAATGAAACTCAGAATATTGAGCCGTTGTAGCAATAGCAGTTCTGAAATTACGTATAAAATCTCCTCCTGTATCACGCATTTCATAACTATTACCAAGCTTATTAAAATCAATATCTTGATCATCCTCTGTAACACCACATTTCAAGGGCTCATCTAAAGCAGGCAAATCTCGTTTTGCATAAACAATATAGTTGTTCCCATCTTTAGTATATGGATCTATAAACTGCGTTCCGTATTTAGGCGACAACATCATTAAGTGCAAGCCTTGAGTTGTAACAGAAAAACGAATTAATGTACTTGGATTCTTAATACTATACCCCGAGTATGACATAAGTTCAGGGAACTTAGCCTCTAATTCTGGAGCCATTATTGAAGCCTCACTAACTTTGAAGGATTCAAAAGTCCCATCTGATATTGGGAAATCAATAATTAAATTAGAGTTAGGTGTTATGTCTCTATCAGGAGCATTTAACAATGAAGCTTTTAATGAAGCTAAATTTAAACCATAAAAATTTGCTTTCATTGGCTCAGATTTTCTAATAGATTTTTCTTCCTTAGAAATTCTTTCTTTTGAAGTTTTTGTCCACAAAGCCCCCCCGTTCTGAGCAAAACTTGTTGCTGAACAAAGAATAATTAATGTGTACAAAAAAACATTAAGGTACTTTTTTTTCATATCTTTCTATTTAATTGGGTTTTTTTAAGGACCGTAAAATACTAAAAAAACTTCTACTTCAATCAATTAAAAATGAAAAAAATCATCTGCATATTAATTATACTAGCAGCATCTTGTAGTTCAAAAAAGAAAAGCAACGTTCAAAAAAAAAATATTGATTCTCTTGAAAACATCAAATCTTTTTGCCCAGAAAATGGCATTTGTAAATTTGAAATTTTAAAAAATAAACAGTTGAATTTATTAAAAGATGGTATAGGGCAAATATACCCTAAAGTTAGCAGCGGAAATACCACAGTTTACAAATTCACTTACACCAAAAATATAGATAAAAAGTATCAAGACAGCCACTATAGTGAAGAAGTCTATTTTGAGTTACCCAAGTTAACAAGTGAACTCGAGATTGAGAACAACTCTTTAAAAAAAGTAAAACTACTCTTTGCTAGATTATGCTTTTGTAGAGGTCAAACTGGATATTATAAAATTAATGAAGGAAAACTAATGATTACAAAACAAAAAACAGGGGTATATAAAATAAGTTTATCTTTTAAAACTAATGAAGTTCCACAAGTGATAACACTCATTAAGGAAACTATAAAACTAAAGTGAAAATATTTTAAACAAAAAAAAGCCGATACATTTCTGTATCGACTTTTAGTATTATATAAGTTATTTCTTATTGAATCACAACTTTTTTAACAGCTTTTTTAGAACCACTTTGTACTTCTAACATGTACACTCCTGATGCCATTGAACTAAAATCTAACTTATCGTTAAATACATCAGAGTTATTATTATGTAAGTTACCATATACTCTTCTTCCCCTAATATCAAATAAAGAAACCTGTACATCTTCACTAGTACTTAAAGATAGAGTTATAACTCCTCGTGATGGGTTAGGATATACTGAAAATATATTAAATTGATTTTCTGTAACCCCTAAAACAGCTTCCATTTTCCCAAAATAATACGTTCCGTTAATACCAGAAGTAAATGTTGATTCTAGAGAATGAGTTAATTCATATGATCCGTTTGTATTAAACGACTGTAATGCAGCAACTTGAGTTTCAGAAGCCCCATTATCTTTTATGATTGCTAATTCTCCTCTTACATTACCCGTTGCAGACTCCCATGCTAATATTTCTGTTTCGGTAAAGTAAAACTTTACAGTTGCATTTCCGCCTGCTTGAACTGTAGTTGGAGTAATTGTAAATGTTTTATCCATTACAAAATTTGTTGCTCCAGCTACTTGATAAACTTGTGCACCACCAGAAGCTCGAGATACTGAAGTACTAACACAACCGTAGTTAACACCATTATTATTTGCAATATCAGCCATTATGTTTCCGTCTGCCAAATTAGTTGCATAAACAGTCCCAGCTAAAGATAAATAATCACTATCTGGAGTTCCTGTATTTAAAGCAGTTTGAACTGAAGTATCAACCACAGCGTCTAAATCAATTGTATCGAATAGCAATAAACCATTTACACCAGTTGTATTATGATGTCTAAAGACTAATTGACCCGTTTGACCTGCATAAGCTGACATATCATGATTTCTTACTTCAGTACCTTGCCCAGGTACAGTCCTATCATTTTCTAAAGTAAATTCTCTTAAATCTGCATAAGTTGTAGGAGAAGTGTTTGTTGTAAAATATACTGAATAATGCTCAGAATTAGAACCAGTACCAGAGTAAGAACCTACTACATAAGAAACAGAAACTGTTGCTCCTGTAGGAATTGTAAATACATCTGAAACCATATAATTATCTGGAGTATAAGCCCCTCCTGTTCCTAAAAGCGCACCGTTTGACTCTGAAAACGCATTAGCATTAACTATACCACCAAAACCATTTAAACCAATATCTTGAAAATACCAGAAATTACTATCTCCATCTCCATCATATGTGGACCAGGCTGTAGTATCCTCAAAATCTTCATCATAAACAGCTATATTATTAACTGCTACAGGTGCTAAATCATCATTTATTATATTTAGTGTGTAACTATTTCTACTTGTATTAGAAACCGCATCTCCCGTACCAGGATTAACAGTGAAATCAACAATTACAGTTTTATCAGCATTAACAAAATCATTGTTATATACTCTTAATACTAAATCTTGATTAGCAACAGAACCGGAAGTAAAAGTTACAGAAGCAGTTTGTAAATCAAAATCTACTCCTTGAACAGCTGTAGACGATACATTAATTGAAAAAGTTACAACCGCATCCTGAGACGCCCCCATATCAATTTCTAATGGTATTGTCATATCAACAAAAGCATTACACCCAGAAGGTTCTGTAACTGACATTTCACTAGATTCACAAGCAGAACCAGTATATTGTATCGAAGGGACAGGATTACACACTGTAGAGTTTAGTAACCCAACTCTTCTATCAGCATTAAGTAACGTAGCTATTAATCTATCTTTTTGATCTTGTGTAAACATATGCATACATGAATCATCTGAATAATCCATGTAATTCTGAGTTTGATCATTTCCTAAACCATCAGCTGGACAACTATCTGCAGTAGCACAATTAAAGTTTGCTCCAGTTGCATCTGGAGTATCAGCACAAAAATCATCATTTGTACAAGCTCCTGTATCACCCCAAATATGACGTAAACCTAACATATGTCCTAACTCATGGGTCATTGTTCTACCTTTATCATATTGAGTACCCGCATAAGTACCTGCAGGGTAAATTGTTCTAGAACCAAATGTACTAAAAGCGGAAATAACACCATCTGAACTAGCTTCTGCAGCATCACAACCTCCTGCTGGAAATCCAGCCAATCCGGAACCTGTTGGGAATTGAGCATATCCTAACGTAGATGACATACCGCCACCAAATCTACAGGTCCATAGATTTAAATATTTAGTAGGATCCCATATAGTTGCAGGTTTTAAATTTGTATCTATATCTGCCATACTATCCCAAGTAGCCTGACCTAAATCATCATGAGTAATTCCGTTTGTCGGGTTACCATTAGGATCTACCTGAGCAAAACAAAAACGAATATCTGTATCAACACCTTCTCCACCATCTCCAGGAGTACCAGTTAAATTACCAAAATCTTCATTAAATACTTGAATTTGAGACTGAACCTGAGCATCTGTAATATTTTCACCTGACCCTAAAGCATCACCATTATGTACTACATGCACTACAACTGGAATTGTATAAACGGCTGGCATTTTACCTGCCAATCGATCAGCTTTTATTTGAGCTACTTTAGGAGCAATCCATTGTTCAAATTGTTCTTTAGTCATTCTAGATTTAACCTTCTTACTTAACATTTCATTATACTGAACTGTTGAGCATCTAATTTCTCCTGAAGGAGCTCTATGCGCTTCATTATTAGAAACAGTCGGTTCTAATACCAATGTTTTTTCCTGTGCATTTGAAGAATACACACCTAAGAAAATTGAAAAAGCCACAAGACTTTTAAAAGTAATTTTTTTCATTTTTTTTGGGTTTAAATTAATTTGAGATTCCGAATATAATATTTATTCGATTAAATACAAAAAAAACAGACGTATTTAACCTATTGATTTAATGGGCTTTAATATTCTTTACAAAAAAAAACCGACACATAAAGTATCGGTTTTTTTTATTTGAGATTGCTTTGCTTTCGCTCGCAATGAGATTTAGTATTCTACCCTCCGAAGTCATCAAAACGGATATTCTCATCATCAAGACCAAAGTCTTCACCCATTTTTTGAACAGCATTGTTCATTAATGGTGGTCCACAGAAATATAATTCTAAATCTTCTGGAGATTCGTGTTTAGATAAATACTCATCTATTACAACTTGATGAATAAATCCGGTGAAACCATCACCAGGTGCATCAATATCTGCTTTTACTTTCCAGTTATCTTGTTCCATTGGTTCAGATAAGGCTAAGTAAAACTTAAAGTTCGGGAAATCTTTTTCTAAATCTCTAAAGTAATGTATGTAGAATAACTCTGCTTTAGAACGTCCTCCATACCAATAAGTTACTTTACGACCAGTTTTTAATGTTCTGAATAATTCATATAAGTGAGAACGCATTGGTGCCATACCAGCTCCACCACCTACATACAACATTTCAGCATCTGATTCATTTATGAAGAATTCTCCATAAGGTCCAGAAATCACACATTTATCACCTTCTTTTAAATTAAAAATATAAGATGATGCTACACCTGGATTCACATCCATCCATCCACCTTTTTCACGGTCAAATGGTGGTGTTGCTACACGTACATTAAGCATAATCTTTCTTCCTTCAGCTGGGTAAGAAGCCATAGAATAAGCACGTTCAACCAGTTCAGTGTTTTTCATCACTAATGGCCTTAAATTAAACTTATCCCAGTCAGCTTCGAATTTATTAGGTTCTCCCGGGTGATCCTGTGGGTGTGCAGTAACATCCATATCAGAATATTTTACTTCACATTCAGGAATTTCAATTTGAATATACCCTCCTGCTTTGTACCCCATGTCTTCAGGGATTTCCACTACGAATTCTTTAATAAAAGTAGCTACGTTATAGTTTGAAACTACAGTTGCTTCCCATTTCTTAATTCCAAAAACTTCTTCTGGAATAGAAATATTCATGTCTTGTTTTACCTTTACCTGACAAGATAAACGTGCACCTGCCTTTAATTCCTTACGTGTAAAGTGAGGTACTTCCGTTGGTAATGCTTCACCACCACCATCATGTACATGACACTCACACTGGATACAAGTTCCACCTCCACCACAAGCAGATGGTAAAAATATTTTTTGTGCTCCTAACGTAGATAATAAAGTACTTCCTGAAGCAACTTCAATTTCCTTTTCTCCGTTAATTGTAATTTTAACGTTACCTGATGGTAATAATTTATCTTTTGCAAAGATCAATATTAAAACCAACGACAATACCAAAATAAACAACGCTACTACTGTAATAGCAATTGCTCCTCCTGTTGATGCTAAATATATCATAATTAGTTTACAGATTTTGTATTAGTATTAACTGCTAATGTTTCTGATTTTTCAATCGCAACCACAGCAGTTTTCTTTTCTTCTTTTTTAGCTTCACCGTCTCCACCAGTTAACATTCCTCCAAAACTATTGAACCCAATAGCCATAAGACCTGTAATGATAAACGTAATTCCCAAACCTCTTAAGGCAGGTGGTACATTTGAGTAACGTATCTTTTCACGAATAGCTGCAATTGCTAAAATTGCTAAGAACCAACCAATTCCTGACCCTATACCATAAGTGGTTGCCATACCAATAGTAGCAAATTCTTTTTGCTGCATGAATAACGACCCTCCTAAAATAGCACAGTTTACCGCGATAAGTGGCAAGAAGATACCTAAAGAGTTGTATAATGATGGAGAAAACTTCTCTACAATAATCTCAACTAATTGTACCATTGTTGCAATGGTTGCAATAAATAAGATGAATGTTAAAAAACTTAAGTCATACTCTACATATTCAGGTCCTAACCAAGCTAAAGCTCCATCTTGTAATAAATACTGATCTAACAACCAGTTTAAAGGCATTGTAATTGCCAATACGAAAATAACTGCCGCTCCAAGACCTACTGCTGTAGATACTTTTTTAGAAACCGCTAAGTAAGAACACATTCCTAAGAAGTATGCAAATACCATATTCTCAACAAATATCGATTTTAAAAATAATTCTAAATATTCCATTTTTTATAAGTTTTAGTTTTTATGATTGCTTCGACAAGCTCAGCGTGACATAAAAATTACTAAATCGTCTAGTGATCTTCTACTAAAGCTGGATTCTTACTACGTTGTACCCAAATAATAATCCCTACTACTATTAACGCCATTGGCGATAATACCATGAAACCATTATTTTCATACCCAAAAGCATACAAACCTGTTTTCTCTATTGGATCTCCGAAAACTTGAAAACCTAATAAAGTACCTGCACCTAACAACTCTCTAAAGAAAGCTACTATTACTAACAATATTCCATATCCTGCTGCATTACCAATACCATCTAAAAATGAAGGCCAAGGTTTGTTTGCCAAAGCAAAAGCTTCAAAACGTCCCATGATAATACAGTTGGTAATAATCAATCCGATAAAAGCTCCTAACTCCTTACTTAATTGATATTGATATGCTTTTAATACTTGATCAACAATAATTACTAATGTTGCAACAACTATTAACTGAACAATAATTCTAATTTTAGAAGGTATAATGTTCCTCATTAAAGAGATTACAACATTTCCTAATCCTAAAACGAATATTACTGATATTGCCATAATAATTGATGGCTTTATCTGTGCAGTAATCGCTAGTGCTGAACAAATCCCTAATACTTGTATAGTAACTGGGTTATTATCTGATAATGGATCTAAAATTAATCCTTTGTGTTTTTTTGACAATCCCATAATATTAGTTCTTTAAAGTTTTAAAATATGGTACATATAAAGCCAATCCTTTATTGATCATTGCAGAAATTCCATC